>Ga0209347_1000300_pt1 | contig 135213 bp, 124 predicted proteins | sample AutmiccommuBRH23_FD_187382 | JGI IMG/M metagenome (GOLD analysis project Ga0209347, IMG submission 187382) | Deep subsurface microbial communities from Mt. Terri, Switzerland - Autotrophic microbial communities BRH/23 (SPAdes) (version 2) | ecosystem: Environmental > Aquatic > Deep subsurface... | reverse complement strand
GGAAAACAGGTTGATGCAACCAAGTTGGGCGGAATCAATGGACAGTCATTTGTTATTCCGGTACCTGTTGTAATTACCAAAGAGAACTTGGCAGAAGGTCTGGCTATTTGTGCTGACAAACCAGATGTTTTCCTGCTTGATGGTATTATGACAAATCAAGAAGTATTAAGCAAATTCTTCAAATAATAAAATTATGAATGTGTCGCTTTCTGCCCGAAACATAGTTAAGCATTACGGCGGTGTCGTTGCTTTGAGTGATGGGAACCTGGATGTAAAATCTGGTGAAGTTTTAGCATTGATTGGGGCAAATGGGAGCGGCAAGAGTACACTAAGTAAGGTTATTAACGGAGTAGTTGTCCTCGATGGAGGGCAACTACTCCTAAATGAAAAAATTGTGCACTTTTCCTCCCCACAAGCAGCCAAAGATTTGGGAATTTCAATTGTTTTTCAGGAACTAAGTTTGATTCCTCAAATGACAGTAGCTGAAAATATTTGGTTAGCACGTGAACCAATTATTACAGCAGGAGTTATAGATAAAAAATTAGTAGATATGAAAACAATGGAATTGATTTCACTATTTGATGGGACCTACCATACAGATCTTCGGCCAAATACCCCTGTTTCAGATTTACCACCAGATGAAAGACAAATCGTTGAAATTCTTAAAGCTATTAGCTTTGATCCAGAGGTGCTTATTTTAGATGAAGCCACAGCCAGTCTGGATAGCCGGCAAGTAAGAAGATTGTTTGAACTTGTAAAACAATGGAAGGAAGCAGGAAAAGCGATAATTTTTGTTTCCCATCGTATGGAGGAAATTTTCCAGATAGGTGATCGGTACACAGTTCTACGAAATGGTAAAACTGTTGGTTCTGGTGATATCCAGGATATAAATGAAAACGACCTAGTCAAACTAATGATCGCAGAAGATTCGTTGTTGACATTTATCAGGAAAGAAAAAAATGACCGAGAGAATCAACAACCTATTTTCCTTGAAATAAATCACTTAAGAGCAAATAATTTAAAAGAAATAAGTTTTAATGTAAAACGGGGGGAACTTTTAGGCATAGGTGGATTGCAAGGACAAGGGCAACGCGATCTATTATTGTCTATTTTTGGAGACATCCCATTCAAAGGGGATATCAAATTGAATGGTGAAATGGTGAAGTTTCGACACCCGCGACAGGCAATGAAGAAAGGGGTGGCATTAGTACCAGGAGATCGTGCAAAAGAAGGTTTGTTATATATTCGATCTATTTTGGAAAATCTAATATTACCGTCATGGAAAAAATATGGTTTTCCTTTAAATATCAAAAAATCAATCACGGATGCTGAACAAATAGCCAGAAATTTAAAATTAATAATGGCAGGGTTGCAAGAACCAGTTAGCAGTTTGTCCGGAGGAAATGCGCAGAAAGTTGTGATTGGCAAATGGTTGTTACAGTCTCCACAATTGTTATTGCTCGATGATCCTACAAAAGGTGTCGATGTAGGTACAAAAGGTGAATTTTACACATTGCTTTCAAATTTGTGTGATGAAGGGAAAACAATCTTGTTTTATAGTAGTGATGATGAAGAATTGCTAGGTTTGTGTGATCGAATAATTGTTTTGCACGACGGGAAATTACACATCGAATTATCCGGAGATAATCTCAATAAAGAAAGTCTAATTCGTGCCAGTCTTGGTGGTACTCATATAGGAGGTGTATGATAAAAAGAATATCCTGGAATCTCCTAATCACGCGTTATCCAGCTTTTTTTTCAACCATTCTCTTGATAGTAGTACTGATTGTTAATGCTATTGTTCAACCCAATATTTTTAAATTAGACACATTAAATGGGAATATGAGAATATTCTTACCGTTGATTTTATTAGCAGTGGGACAAACATTTGTGATGATCTGTGGAGGGATTGATATTTCTGTTGGTGGAATTGTATCGATAATTAATACAATTTTAGCTACTCAGGTAGGTTTGAATGGATCGATAGAGCAAATGTGGAAATTTGTTCTTATCTCTTTATTAGCAGGGATGTTGGCAGGAGCAATTAATGGTTTTTTTATTGCCATATTACGCCTACAACCAATCATTACAACGTACGCAACAGGCTTTATTTATGCAGGATTTGCATTGTTCTTATTACCCAACCCCGGTGGGGGAATACCGAGAGTTGCAGCAGATATTTATCGTACCACGACTCCTTTAGGATTACCGCTTGCATTTTTTGTAATCATCGTAGTTTTGTTAATTTGGTGGTATCTTCGCTCAACCCGATATGGACGATTCCTGTACGCTGTTGGAGGCAATAAAGAATCCGCTTATCAATCTGCTGTTCCCGTCACCTGGGTAATTTTAAGTACTTATGTAATATCCGGGTTGATGGCTGCATTTGCAGGCATTGCGATCACATTATTAAGTGGATCAGGAAATGCAGAAATTGGAAATACAATGACCTTGTCCTCAATTACTGCTGTCGTTATCGGTGGAACTGCTTTTAGTGGTGGTATTGGAGGGGTGGCTGGTCCAATTTTGGGATCAATTACTTTAGGTCTGATCCAAAACGTGATCTCGTTTGCACAAATCAACACCTGGTGGGAAACACTGGTAAAAGCATTAATTATCGTTGTGGCATTAGCTGCGCCTGGCGTCATAAACTTGTTTGGAAGGAGAAAATGATGAAAAAATTTGTCATTTCTCCTCCAATTGCTGCTTTGACTTTGGCGATCGTATTGTTTTTATTGTCCGGTTTTTTACCCAATGGATATGGTAGTGATGTGGATGTAGCAATCGCACAGGCGACAAATATTGTTCGCTTAGCTGTTTTCCTGGGTGTCATCGCTGCGGGACAAACCCTTGTTATTATCAGTGGGTTTGAAGGAATTGACCTTTCAGCGGGATCAGTCGTTACCTTGACTGCAATTTTAACCTATACCATCGTGAGTGGTGAGAATTCAATGGTAATTCCCGCTTTATTGGTAGCACTGGTTGTAGGTGGATTGGTAGGATTTTTGAATGGTTTAGGAGTTACTTTCTTAAAAATTTCACCATTTGTAATGACACTGGGCATGTCCGGTGTTGTAACAGGAACAATTATCGTGATCAATCATGGCAACATCAGTGGAAAAATTGCGCCAATTATGACCAGAACCATTGCACGGCCTATATCGCCTGATATTCCTATTCCGGGTGCAATTGTAATTTGGCTGATTTTTGGTGTTTTTATGTGGTTGCTGTTGGAGCGCACAACGTTTGGAAAAAACTTATTCGCAATTGGTGTCAACCGTGTAACGGCAAAACTTTCAGGTGTAAATGTAACCTGGACAAATATTGGCGCATACGCTTTGGCAGGCAGTTTGACTGGATTTGGTGGTTTCCTTTTGGTCGGTAATACCGGAGTCGTTTTTATTGCATTAGGTCAACCATATCTTTTCCCAGCAATTGCTGCTGTTGCTGTTGGAGGCACCTTACTCTCTGGCGGTAAAGGTAGTTACTGGGGTACGATGGCGGGTGCAATTGTATTAACGTTAATCACCAGTTTATTAACCACAATGCAAATGGGTGAAGCAGTCAGACGTATGGTTCTAGGAGCAACCTTGCTTGCTTTAATATCAATTTATGGCCGTCAACGCAGTTTGAGACAATAATTATTAAATTAAATCTCAGGAGGAAAATTTTGGAAAAGAAAGTAAAAATCGGAATGGTTGGAACCGGGTTTATTGGTGATATCCATCACATTTCAATAAGAGACTGGGTTCCTAATGCTGAAATAGTAGCGGTCGCCAGTCCATCCAGTTCTGGTGAATTCGCCAAAACGCGCGGTATTCCAAATGCCTACAGTGATTATCGGGAAATGCTGAAAGATAAAACAATTGATGTAATCGATATAGGCGTTCCCAATTATTTACATTGCCAAGTGGTTTTGGATGCAGCGAAAGCAGGTAAACACATAATTATTGAAAAACCTCTCTGTATGACCCTGGAAGAAGCAGATCAAATGATTGAAGCGTGCCAGAAACATGGTGTACTGCTCATGTATGCTGAAGAACTATTATTTGCTCCAAAATATGTGCGAGCCAAAACACTCATTGATGAAGGAGCAATTGGCGAACCTTTCCTGGCAAAACAATCAGAAGAACACCCTGGTCCCCATATGCCATGGTTCTGGGATGTGAATCGCTCTGGTGGGGGTGTATTAATGGATATGGGATGCCATTCCATAGAATATACACGCTGGGTGCTAGGAAAACCAAAAGTAAAGAGTGTTACAGCTTTCATGGATACCTATGTCCATCAGGATAAAACTGAAGGAGAAGATCATTCTTATACAATTGTTGAATATGAAGGGGGCAAAATAGCAATGGTAGAGAATAGTTGGGCAAAAGGAGGTGGAGTAGACGACCGATGTGAAATTTATGGTAAAAAAGGTCATACTCGTGCAGATTTGTTACGGGGCAGTTCTTTGCTAACTTATTCAGAAGAAGGCTATGGGTACGCTGTTGAAAAATCCGGGGTTACACAAGGTTATACCTTCACTATGTTTGAAGAAATATGGAATTATGGTTTTCCTCAAGAGATGAAGCACTTTGTTAATAGTGTGCTCGGTAAAGAAACTTGTATGGAAACTGGTGAAGATGGCCGTGAAGTCTTAAAAGTCATTTATGCTGCTTATCAATCTGCTGGTGAAGGCCGTAAGATAGAATTCCCTTATGAGCCTCCAATCGTGAGTAAACCAATTGATTTATGGAAGAGAGGTAAATAAGTTCCCATGTCAAAATTAAACAGTAAGACCATTACTTATGAACAATTAGCAAAAGTCATTGATCATTCGTTATTAAAACCAGAACTAACAGAAAAAGATGTTATTGAAGGTTGTGAACTGGCACATCAATACCATACAGCGACTGTATGTGTAAAACCTTGTGATGTTAAATTAGCAGCTGATGTATTAAAAGATTCAGATGTTTTAGTAAGTACAGTCATAGGCTTTCCTCACGGTGCTCATACAACTTCGATAAAAGTAGCAGAAGCCATTCAGGCTTTGGATGATGGCGCAGTTGAATTGGACCTTGTGATCAATATTGGTCGACTTCGTTCGGGAAAATATAATTATGTTCAAAAAGATCTAAAAGCAGTTTGTGATGTTGCACATGCCAGAAATGCAAAAGTAAAAGTTATCTTTGAAAATGCTTATTTAAATGACGAAGAAAAAATAAAAGCCTGTCAGTTGGCTGAAACTGCTGGCGCAGACTGGGTTAAGACTTCTACTGGATTTGCTGCAAGTGGTGCAACAATGGAAGATTTGAAACTAATGCGAGAAAATGTGAGTGAAAAGGTTCAAGTGAAAGCAGCGGGTGGTGTGCGCACACTGGATGCGCTTTTGGAAGTGATTGATGTTGGTGTAACCAGGTGCGGAGCGACAACAACAAAATTAATCATGGATGAATTTGAACAACGTACAAAAAAAGGTCAAATTACCTGAAAAAGAAAATTTTATGTAAGTAACATTAAAAGGATTGGAAATATGACCAAAAAATTGACGAAAGAAACAATTGGAGTAGGTATAGTAGGAACAGGTTTTATTGGACCTGCTCATGTTGAAGCACTTTCCAGAAATGGGATTCGTGTACTTGGTCTTTGTGAAAACACTTTAGAAAATGCACGGGCAAAAGCGATTGAATTAACGATTCCTAAAGCTTATGGATCGTATGCAGAATTACTTAAAGATAATGCGATAGACGTGGTTCATTTGGCAACACCTAATTACCTCCATTTTGAACAGGCAAAAGCAGCTCTTCTGGCGGGAAAACATGTTGTTTGTGAGAAACCACTTGCTATGAATTCTACTGAGACTAAAGAATTGGTGGAGTTAGCCAAGGAAAAAAAATTGGTAAACGCTGTAAATTTTAATATTCGCATGTACCCTATGGTGCAACAGGCGCGCAGCATGGTTCGAGCAGGTGATATTGGCGATCTTTTTATTGTTCAGGGTTCGTATTTACAAGATTGGTTGCTTTTACCAACAGACTGGAATTGGCGCTTAGAACCGGATTTGGGGGGCACTTTGCGGGCGGTAGCAGACATTGGTTCGCATTGGCTGGATTTAATATCTTATATTACAGGATTAAAGATTCTAGAAGTATTTGCTGACTTCAAAACATTTCATCCAACTCGAAAAAAACCAACGAAACCAGTTGAGACGTATGCCGGTAAATTATTAACACCTGAAGATTACGAAGATCGACCGATCTTTACTGAGGATTATGCATCCATCTTATTGCATTTAGAAAATGGCACGCAGGGTGTTCTTACTGTTGCTCAAGTTTGTTCAGGAAGGAAGAACCGTATCTACTTTGAAATAAACGGGTCAAAATCGTCATTGGTATGGGATGGAGAACGACCGAATGAATTGTGGATTGGCAATCGGCATGCTCCTAACAGTCTTATGTTAAAAGATCCTTCTTTGATGACTTCAGAAGCACAGGCCACTGTTTCGTTTCCCGGTGGTCATAACGAGGGCTTTCCGGATACTTTTAAACAACTTCATAAGAAAATTTACAATTATATTATTGAAGGGGATTTTTCTAAAAAACCAGATTTTCCAACTTTTGAAGATGGGCATTATGAGATTCTGGTTTGTGAGGCAATTGAGCGTAGTGCCCATGAAAAAACTTGGATTAGTTTATAAAGAGGAGAATAATCATGAAATTGGGTTTCTTTTCAGCTGCATTATCAGGTCAAAACCTGAAGCAAGTGGCAAAATGGGGATCTGAAAGTGGTTTTGGCGCGATCGAAATAGCTTGTTGGCCATTTGAAAAAGCAGAACGCCGGTATGCAGGGGTTACACATATTGATGTGATAAATTTTGACAAAGCGAAGGCTAAAGAAATAACGAATATGACCAATGATTTTGGGTTATTAATCTCAGCCTTGGGATATTATCCAAATCCTTTGCATCCTGATCCGGAACACCGCAATATTGTTATTACCCACCTTAAGAAAGTAATAGATGCAGCAGCCTTACTTGAAGTGCCAATTGTAGGTACTTTTATTGGAAAAGATAAAAACAAAACAGTACCTCAAAATTTAGAAGAATATGCCAAGGTATGGCCATTGATTGTAAAATACGCTGGTGAACGGGATGTGAAAATCGCAATTGAAAATTGTCCAATGATTTTCTCGTTTGACGAATGGCCTGGTGGAAATAATTTAGCCAGCACTCCTGCAATTTGGCGCAAAATGTGGGAAATTATTCCAGATGACAATTTTGGGCTGAATTTAGATCCTTCTCATCTGGTGCTACAAATGATTGATTACGAACGCGTGGTTCGTGAATTCTCCAGTAAGATATTTCACGTTCATGCTAAGGATTTACAAATAGATTGGGAAGGTGTTTATAACAATGGGGTGCTTTCCCAAGGCATGGGTTGGCAAATTCCACGGTTACCCGGTTTAGGGGATATGAATTGGGGAAAATTCATTTCTGCACTCATTCGGGCTGGATACGATTATGTTGTCAGTATTGAGCATGAAGATCGTGCATTTGAAGGTGATGAGGAATTAGTGAAACGTGGTTTTTACCTTTCAAGGGATGTTTTAAAACCATACCTGCATTGAGTTTTATTTGGAACCCTCTCCAGTCTCATTTTTATATTACTTTTGTATCTTTTAATCATAGTGGCCATGGTGTTTTTGGCAGGCATCACCGCCAAAAACACCCGCTCACCCTGATTTATTGAGATGAGACATTCTATTAATAAAAAAGGATAATCTATTTTGATGGTTACATTATGAGAAAATATATTGGTTGTGATTTAGGAGGAACAAATTTAAAGGCTGCCATTGTTGATGTCGAAGATGGCAAAGTGATCCAATTTTTAAGTGAACCAACTTACGCACGCGAAGGTCATGACGCTGTCATGGACAGAATGGCAGCCTTATTATTAAGATTAATTGATATTGATGGAATTTCAAAAAATGAGATAGGTGGAATTGGAATTGGTGTACCGGGAGTTTTGGATTTAGAAAAAGGAGAAACACTTTTTCTACCAAACCTCTACGGCACTTGGCCACATGTTCCATTAAAAGCTACGATTGAAGATAAAACAAACATTCCAACGACATTGATAAATGATGTCCGATCCATTACTTTAGGTGAATGGACTTTTGGCGCTGGAAAAGGGGTGGACACTATTGCAGTTTTTGCGATTGGAACAGGCATTGGCGGGGGATTAGTTATTAATGGTAAGCTGCACATGGGAATTGGTGGTACTGGCGGAGAACTTGGACACATGGTGATTGATTACAATGGCCCTCAATGTGGTTGTGGAAATTATGGATGTCTAGAGGCATATGCATCAGGACCAGCAATTGCTATGATGGGTATCAAAGCTGTTGTACAAGGGTTGACTACAAAAATTGGCGAATTATGTGATTATGATCTAAATCGAATAACGCCAGAATTAATTACCATTGCAGCGAATGCAGGAGATGAAATTGCCAAAGAAATTTTTGAAAAGGCAGGTTTTTATTTAGGGATTGCAGCCGGAAGTTTATGTGCTGCAGTGGGACCTCGCCGAATCATCATTGCTGGAGGTGTGTCGAAAGCTGGTGATTTACTCCTAAAGCCAATGGCGCGCACTCTCAAGCGAATAACGGTGATGCCAATTGACCAAGTAAGTATTGTTCCTGCCAAGCTAGGAAATGATGCGGGAGTAATCGGTGCGTCGTTATGGGCATATCAACAAACCCAAAGATAAAAATCAAAAGGTGAAGTATACAGGTATAACAGATTTTTACAGGCGGAGCCTTGATGATTAGATAGTTAAAAAATTAATACAGGAATTTTTTTCAGGTTTATGGAACATATCTTTGTTTGTTACCAAAAAAATTGGAATCATCTCAATAAACCGGGATTGAGAAGTGTTTTTAGGCAGGCGATCACCCGCCTAAAAACACTCTGCCCCTAATTCTTGAAAAGATTCAAAATTTGTTTGTATTTGAAATGTTGAATAATTTTGAAAAGGAGAAAAATATTGAGCGCATTTATTAAAGACATTTTTTCATTACCAGAAACCTTACGCCGAGCGATTGATACATACCCTATAGATTCCATCTTGGCTATTAAAGATATGATACTAGAGGAAAAATTTGACCGAATAATCTTAAGTGGAATGGGAGCATCCATGTATGCTGTGATGCCTGTTTCGATTCATTTGAGTGGATTGAGAATACCGGTATATTCAATTAATGCCGCTGAACTATATTATTACACCAATTCTCAGATTGGAAATCGAACTCTATTATGGTTAAATTCTCAATCTGGAAAAAGTATTGAAATAATAAACCTTATTGAATCCTTTAAATTAAATCCTCCAAAGACAGTCATTGCGAGTGTAAATGATGGAAACAGTCCATTAGCTAAAGCTGCAAATTATTCTTTATTGATCAATGCAGGACACGAATCGATAGTGAGTGTAAAGACTTATTGTAATATGTTAGCGATTAATTTGATGGCTGCATTACAGATAAATGGAATGGATATAAAACAACTTCAACAACAATTGAATATGGTAGCTGATCAATTGCAGCAATTCTTAGAAGGTTGGGAATCAAAAATTAGTCTGCTAGATGGTTTATTAGGTGATTTTAGAACATTATTTATTTTAGGGCGTGGCACATCAATGGGTTCAGCAGAATATGGGGCTTTGGTGTGCAAAGAATCTGTTCGTTGTGCTTTTGATGGTATACATTCAGCTGATTTTCGACATGGCCCTCTTGAATTGGTACAACCAGATCTTAGCGCGATTATGCTAGCTGGACATCCGCTTACAAAACAGATAAACATAAATCTTGCAAAGGATATAAAAAATTACGGTGGACAGGTTGTCTGGATTGATTCTGAAGAAAATAAAGACTTGCCAACATTTAAATTACCCTTTGTTGAAAATTGGACTAGCCCATTTTTTGAAATGATTGTAATGCAGCTTTTATCGGTTGTAATGGCTCGTCGCAAAGGTATCGAACCTGGTGATTCTCGCCAAATAAATAAAATAACAACGAAAGAATAAGTTGATGCAGGTTTACGTTTTTTAAGCATCAACAAGTTGTGTTGAAATAAAATCTTACAATTAGAGAATTACAAAAAGAGCTCAAGCTTTCACCTGGCTCTTTTTGTTTTGAAATCAAAAAGTCTAAAAAACAATTCCGAATAGGCGGAACAACGGCCGTGCTGCGCTCATTCCTGGCCAGGGAATCGATGCCAGAACCAATAACATGGCTATCGTAAACCAGATGGCTGCACGCTTATATTTATTTAAACTTGTTGTTGCTTTCTTTACCTGTGCTGATCCAATATGAACGAGAACTGCTGCCACAATCATCAACAACCAGTGTTCAACCGCAAAGAATCGCAGAGCAGAAGTTTTCATTACCTCACCAGGTGCATTCATTAAAACACCACCCCAACCCTTGGTAAAAAACAAGATGATTCCTAAAAGTATTTGTAAATCAAACACGCCAGCAAAAAATGGTGTAAGTTTCTGATCTCGTTCCTGATAATCCCATTTTTTAATCCAGCCTAAGAAAGAGCGTACAACTAATAAAATACCCAGTACTAAAACAACCCAACGAATAATGTTGTGTAACGATAATAAAATTAAATTAAGTGTTTCCATTCTGTCCTCCTGTTTTAATAATCAAACGCCAAGGTGAGGGGGGCACCCAGGCGTTTGATTGATCTTATTTTACATGATTTTAAATTAAATGCAAGGGGTAATTAGATTAATCTTTTCTAATTTATTATTTCATCCATTTATGAGAAACCGATAAAAAATTGATAAATTTCCTAATGCTTCAATGCTAGAATAAATAAGGAACGCATCATGTGATCAGGTTGTTTTTGGTGGTGATACCCTCTTAATCAATCACCAAACCCAGTTTATTGAGATGATACAAAAAATTATTGTAAAGGAAACCATCGTGAAAAACTTAAAACGTGAATCAATTGGGGTAGGAGTTGTTGGTACTGGATTAATGGGGGTTGCCCATACCAATGCGTTGAGAGAAAATGGAATTCAAGTTCATGGAATTCTTGGCAGCAGGGCAGAAAAAGCGCAAATATTTGCAAAAGATATGAGCATCGATCGTGTTTATGAATCTTTTGATGATATGCTGGCTGATGAAACCATTAAAGTCATCCACCTGACGACACCCAATCATCTCCATTATGTACACGCTAAAGCAGCTCTTCTGGCGGGAAAACATGTTGCCTGCGAAAAACCGTTAACCATGAACCCGAAGGAATCCAGAGAATTATTCGTACTGGCTAAAGAGAAGAACTTGGTAAATGCTGTGAATTTCAATGTTCGGATGTATCCGATGGTTCAAAAAGCCCGCAGCATGGTTCAAAATGGTGAGATTGGCGATCTGTTCATCATTCAAGGAGCTTACTTACAGGATTGGTTACTGTATCCTACTGACTGGAACTGGAGACTTGATCCAAAAATGGGTGGACAATCACGGACAGTCGGAGATATCGGCTCGCATTGGATCGATTTGGTGTCTTATATCAGTGGGTTAAGGATCACTGAAGTGTTTGCTGACTTTAAAACTTTCCATCAAAAAAGGATTGTACCGACCCATTCCAAAACTGGGCCAGAGAAAAATCAATCATTCTCTGGTGAAAATCAGGAATTTGTTATCAATTCTGAAGATTATGCATCCATTCTGTTTCATTTTGAAGAAGGGGTTCAAGGTGTACTCACGCTTTCACAAATGTGTGCTGGCCATAAAAACAAAATATCCTTTAATATTAATGCCAGTCAATCGTCTTTGATTTGGAATGGAGAAAAGGCTGAGGAATTGTGGGTAGGTCATCGTGATGAACCTAACCATGTTTTTGTAGCAGAATCCAAACAGGAGATTCATCAGAAATCGGAAAACGATTCATCACCAGAATTTCATAATCAAGTCTTTTCAAATACTTTTAATGAACTGTACCGGAGAGTGTATCAATACTTATTAGAAGGTGATTATTCCAGGAAACCTGATTTTCCAACCTTTGAAGACGGCCATTATGGCATGTTAGTCCTGGAAGCAATCGAAGCGAGTGCAAGAGAAAAATCCTGGAAAACGGTAGGGTTGGAAAATCTGAAACAATAATTATTCTCAGAAAATTGACCTAACTTGATCAATTATTCCATGTGCAAAAATTTTTTGAAAGATTGATATGCGCATGCTGTTAATCTGACTACCGAAATTGAATGAATTTCGGTATACTTGATTCTACCCTTTTAAAATAAGGAACTCCAGGAGAAATCGATGGTTCGGAAAGAGTCCATACAAGAAATACGCCCCAGCTTTGATACTGAGTTTTCCCCAGGCACATTCATACCCAGAACGGAAGCGATCGCAGAAGCGTATCGCTGGGGAAAAGAACTCCACCATGGCCATTTGCGTATGAGTGGCGAGCCATATTTTGAAACCCATTGCGCCTGGGTAGCCGGTCTGATAGATAAATTGGCTGGGGTGGAAGCATGGACAATCGCTGCATTGTTGCATGATAGTGTGGAGGACAGAGAAGGCAGCTTTGATATGATCCGCCAGCATTTTCCCGGAATGCTGGGAATGGAAGTTGCTCATATCGTCGATGGGGTGACCAAGATCAGTAATCCCCGCGATGGCAGTTCTCGCGGTTTGGAAACCTTGCGAAAGATTGCCCGTTTTCGTGACCCCGGAGTCTTTCTGGTAAAGCTGGCAGATAAAAGCCATAATGTGCTGACGTTGGAACATATGCCGGAATATAAACGCATTTCCAAAGCCAGTGAGGCAATTCGAGCTTATGGAAAATTAGCTGGGATTCTTAATTGTTATCGCTGGCGTAGATGGCTGGAGGATATGGCTTTTCCGCATGCAGAACCAGATACCTATGGCTTCGTGCGCCAACGGATTGATGGTGATCGCCGTCTGGAACTGAAGTTTGTGAATAATATGCTTGAGCAGCTGGCTTCTTTGATGGAGAAGGCTGGATTGAGCGGAAAAGTATCGATTACGGTCAATGGTTACTGGCAATCCTGGCAAAAGATACGCCGTATGGCGCGTTTGCGTAAGTCTTCGATGGATTCGTTTGAAGCGTTAAATGACCTGGTAAGTTTCCGGATGATCCTCGATGATCCCGATCCAACCCATGCATATTCCTTGCTTTCGCATGTCAATCGTTTTTTCGGTCCTTATCTGGATCAGAATCGGTTTGATGATTACATTGCATATCCTCAGAATGGATATAGTGCTTTGCAGGTTACCATCTGGTTGCCTGAATATGGTGCGATCGAAGTGGCAATTTCAACCGAAGAGATGGAAGGTGAGAACACCTGGGGGGTTATTTACGCCTTAAAACAAGGAAAAGATATCAGCGATTATCGACCGGTGGAAATTTTTACCCCAACCGGAGGAGCTCGCTTTTTACCGGAGGGTTCTTCCGTTCTGGATGCAGTGGCTTCCATTCAACAAGAATTTTTGTTGGATAAGATCAGCGGTGTAAAAGTTAATGGAAATCTGGCGATGTTATCGGACAAGGTTAAACCAGGTGATGTCGTTGAAGTGATCACGAGCACTACGAGAATCGTACCGGAAATTGGGTGGCTAAAGATTGTTAATCCTGCAACTGCCAGACTTTTACGGTCAGTGCTGGCTGTTGAGGATTTACGGCAGGCAGCTGAGACAGGAAAGAAACTATTAAAAAATGTATTGAATGAACGTGGAATTCTGGCTTTGGAAGATGTACAGGCGCTCTATCCTGAAAAGATTAATCAATTATTAGAGACAACCGGAGCAGCCAATCTCCAGGATCTTTATTCAGCCATCGGTAGCGGTGCAATTCGAATTGCTGAAATGGCCAATAATCTGGATGAGATTGGTATCTCCAGAGAGAAGTTAAATTGGACTACCATCAATATTCAATCAGGTTCGTACGCCAATCGACCTGGTGTTCTGGCAAAGCTGGCAGGTCTGGTATCGGATTCCGGGGGGAATATTGTGCGTTCCGTCAATAACACCATGCCGGATGGTGGCTTCTATTTGCGTCTTGTAGTCGAGAATATGAAAACAATGAAGCAAGACTTTATGGAACAAGCCTCAGAAATTTCCGGGATCAAAATCATTGAAATTGATTTGGTTCCCTGAGGACAATTTTTCAATTCGATTTGCTTGACATTCTTTGGTTCAACGGTTAGAATCTTGGTCACTAAGCCGAGTTAGCTCAGTTGGTAGAGCACACGACTGAAAATTGTGGTGTCCACAGTTCGATTCTGTGACTCGGCACACAGGCGCCATCTCTGGCGCCTGATTTTTTTTGAATAATCGGTTAGAATCGGTTCTATGAACAAACGAAAAATGCAATTGATTGGAATTGCTCTGGTGATCGGCTCAGTCCTGGGATTGATCAGCATCCCGAGAAGCATTCCGGTAACCATCAATGGTGAAACACAATACCTCAATACCAATGCGCTTACTGTTTCGGCTGCATTAGAACGAGATGGATTATTTTTGGAAGAAACAGACGAGATCACGCCAGCTAGTGGTAGTTTGTTGTTGGGTGTCGAAGAAATAAAAGTTGAACTCGCCAGACCAGTCAATATCAAAATTTTTCCGGAAAACCAGGAAAAAAGTTTGCTTACTGCAGAACGTGTACCAGAGGAATTGTTGGCAGAAGCTGATATTGAAATCGGAGAAAACGACCAGGTTTTAATCGACGGTAAACCTGCCAACATGGTAGAACCACTGCCATACCTGGGTGATTACCAGCTGGTCGTTCGGCATGCTGTACAAATTAGTGTTGATGATGCCGGGCAATCAAGCATGATTTCATCAAGTGCTGAAACGCTTGGTCAGGCTCTGGAAGAAAATGAAATCCGATTGAATCAGGGAGATCGAATTACACCAGAACTTGAAACACCTTTGATTAGTGATATAGATGTGATCATCCAGCGAGCCAGATCCGTTGAAATCCAGATTCAAAATCAAAAGATCAATATCAAGACAGCTGCTGATACTGTTGCAGAAGCGATGGCTGAAGCCGGATTAGGTTTACAGGGTTCTGATTACAGTATTCCTGATCCGGATCAACCAATTCCGGAGAATGGACAGATTCGATTGGTGCGGGTGCGAGAGGAAGTATTGTTAACGCAATCCAATATCGGTTACACCAATGAATATATCCAATCGGATCAGGTCGAATTGGATAATTCCAAGGTTGTTCAACCGGGTGAGTTTGGTGTGGAAGTCACCCGTACTCGCGTCATATATGAAGATGATCAGGAAGTTAGCCGGATTGAGGAGATCACCTGGGTTGCAAAAGAACCAAAGACGCAGTTGACAGGCAGGGGTACCAAGGTGGAGGTGCGAACACTGGACACACCGCAGGGTCCAATTGAGTATTGGCGCGCGGTGAATGTTTATGCCACTTCCTATTCTCCATGTCGTTCCGGGACTGATCGTTGTTATTATGGTACAGCCAGTGGTCTGCCAGCTGCTTATGGTGCAATAGGTGTAACTCGTGCCTGGTACAACCTGATGGTTGGTCAGAGACTGTATGTACCTGGATACGGGATTGGCACCGTTGCAGATATTGGCGGTGGGGTTCCGGGGCAATATTGGATCGACCTGGCTTATTCTGATGATGATTATATTGCCTGGCATCATAATATAACGATTTATTTTCTTACACCAGTGCCAGATAACATTCCATGGATCCTGCCTTAATCCCGGTTCCTCTTAATGTACGCAATCTATTGCGACAGCATGACCTCAGACCGCGCAAGAGTCTGGGTCAGAATTTTCTGGTTGATAATGGTGCCCTTGAAAAAGTGGTGGATGCGGCAGAAATTGAAGCGGTTGATGTTGTTCTAGAGATTGGTGCTGGTCTAGGCTCATTAACCCGCTTTTTGTCCAATGTGGCTCGTAAAGTTGTGGCCGTGGAACTGGATGCCAACCTGATTCCAATTCTGGAGACTGTCCTGGGACCGGAAGGAAATGTCGAGTTGGTATTTGGCGATATCTTAAAATTGGATCCAACGCGTTTGATTTCTGTGGATCAATATCTGGTGGTTGCTAATATTCCCTACTACATTACGTCTGCAATATTCAGACACTTGTTGGAAGCCAAAAGAAAACCACGCCGGATAGTGATGACGATCCAGAGGGAAGTGGCCCAACGTATTTGTGCACTTCCTGGGGATATGAGTCTACTGGCATTAAGTGTACAGGTTTTTGGTACTCCGAAAATTGTTGCAAGGATTCCCGCCAGTTCATTCTACCCGTCACCTAAAGTGGATTCTGCCGTGATTCGGGTTGATTTATACCCTACTCCGTTGGTGGAACCTGACCAGCTTGATTCATTCTTTCAGCTTACAAAATCTGGTTTTGGACAAAAACGCAAGATGCTGCGGAAATCTCTTTCTGCTGGATTAGCCTGGACCGTTCCTCAGGTAGAAGAAATGTTGATTAAGAATGATGTTGATCCCACGCGCCGGGCTGAAACACTCAGCCTGGACGAATGGCAGCGGTTGACCATCTACTATCATAGGGAAAAACAATCATAATTCCCCCTGATGGCTTATTTTTGAAAAGAAAGTACCACCTCAATAAACCGGGGTTGGTGAGTGTTTTTTAGACAGTCGTTCGCCCGCCTAAAAACATTCTGCCCCTAATTATTGAAATGACAAAAGAAATACTAAATTGTCCGTTTGTTTTTAAGGTCGGTATAAAGACCTAATAAAATCCAGGTGCGGTAGGCTGCTTCGAGTTGAATCCGGAGAGACATTTTTGATTGCCCCCAACGTCGGTCAGCAAAATAGATGGGGGTTTCCAGGCATTGAAAACCGAGCAGTGTTGCAACATACGACATCTCCACCTGGAAGATATATCCATTGGATTTGACGCGCTCCAGTGGCATGGCTGATAATGTTTCTTTACGCCACAATCGAAAACCACCGGTTACATCCCGAATCTTCATCCCTAAAATGGTGCGGGCATAAAAATTTCCAAACCCTGAAAGCCACTTGCGCCAGAATGGCCAGTTATCATCAAGTTTTCCTCCGGGCACGTAACGTGATCCAATCACAAAATCGCAATTTTCCAATGTGCTCATCAGAACCTGAATTTTATCGATTGGATGGGAGAAATCTGCATCCATCTGACCAATAAAGTCTGCTCCCTCAGCGATTGCTTGCCTGAATCCTTGAATATATGCGCTTCCGAGCCCCAATTTTCCTTTTCGATGCATCACTTGAATTCGGCCGGGATGATCTCTTTTCAATTGCTCAGCAATTTCCCCAGTGCCATCCGGACTATTGTCGTCGACGATTAATAAATTTACGGCAACTGGTAAACTAAAAACAGCCTGGACAAGTTTCTGAATATTCTCAGCTTCATTGTATGTTGGAATTACGAATGTTGTGTTCAATTTCCACCTAATGTATCAGACGTTCTAAATCGATGATGATTTTTTGGAGGCTTTCACTGCGCTGATTAACAATTTTTTTGTAAATGCGTAGCCCTAATTGCTGATCCATTCTACCAGCCAGAGTATCTTTCAGGGGGTAGATTTTCTCAAGTTTAGGGAACAAATTTTGATATATTGTTTTTTCCAATACATCTGTCTGTTCTGCATCAGTCAACAAAATAAAATTAGAATTTCCCCATTGAGCTAGATAGGGCGGCTGTTCTTCTTTTGAAAATGTTTCCTTCAGAATCATCACGATATTTCTTAATATTTCATTGGTTGCAACAAATCCATACAAGTCGCGGTATGCATCCAGTTTCTTAAGGGAAATCAGAATGATCCCAAATCTTCCTGTTTGCAGATGTTCTTCAATTGTTTCGATCAATAATTGTTTTTCGGGAAGAGAGGTGATGGCGTTGGTCAGCGAGCTGCGTCGGGTTCGCATAAGGACATTGCGCACGCGTAGACGCAATTCCTGAATATCGAATGGCTTTGTGATGTAATCTTCTACTTCCATCGATAACCCGCGTAACCTGTCTTCCCGCTGGCGTTTTTCTGTCAGAAAAATGATGGGGACAGCCTGTGTGCGGCGGTTATTTTTTAACCTTTTGACAATCTCGTACCCATCCAAATCTGGTAAGCGAATATCCAACAGAACAATATCCGGCGTTTTTTCCAAACAGCTTTTTAATCCATCCTCACCCCAATTAATTGTCGAAACCTGATAACCCTGTACCTCAAAATATGAGTTCAGCATTTCACCGATTTCCTGATCATCATCGATGATGAGAATGGATGCATTTGATTGGTTAATAACCAACGTTTAGCCTACTGGTTCTTTCATAATCATAAATTCACAAGCATCATTGCCAACAGCAATACATTTTGTTTCAACCACACGGAAATCATATCCGCCTGATACCCATTTTAATCCTTCCTGGATTAAACCGGTAGCTATATGACAGCCGGGTTTTTCAATATGCCTGCCGTAACAAACCGGACATTTATGAATGATATAAATAAAATGATCACCTTTATCTTCTACCGTTGAATGTTGGTCACTGGTTTGAGTAAAAATTCTTGCCATGGCAGGTAAACCGATCTTGATTTTGGTGTGTAATGGCAAGACTTTAAATGCAAGATCACCCGCGCCGGCAAGAGCACCAAAATTCCTTAATCCCTCTGCAAAAGTAGCCCTACCAGCTCTGAGTGCCAGACCACGCCCTCCGCGTGGCCCATACATTTCTTCTAAAGCACCCCAAATGGCCGAAAAGTAAGCAAAATCGAATTCCCGATTGAGATTCGGCGGTGGGGAATTGTCGATCAGATGTTGAAGATTGGCAAGATTAAGTATGGCGTTTACACCATTCTTCCCCATCACATCTTCCAGTGCTTTTAGAGCTATATTGGCAATTTTGTTTGGATAATAAAGACCGCTGACTGGAATGGGTTCCATATCAAGCCAGAGCTTAAATCAGCTTGGTTAGGTCTTCGGTTGCTCGACGCATATCCAGGAAAATCAGGCCAAGTTTTGCCTGTTCTCGTGCCAGGGCAGTCAAAACTGCTTCTTCACCAACAGACATCAACACAACATAACCTTGTTTGCCTTTGATGTAAACCTGTTCGAGGTTTCCACGCCCTAATTCTGTTGCAATTCTTTCACCCAGTGAAAGCATGGCAGCTGACATTGCTGAAACACGATCTTCTTCTACCCCTTGCGGTAAGGCAGATGCAATGGTTAACCCATCCACGCTAACAATGGCTGAAGCTTCGATATCCGGTGAAGATGCTTGCAGCTCTCTTAACCTTTCTACCATGAGTTGAGTTCTTGATTTAGTCAAAATATGCTCCTTGAGGGATTACTGGCTGAATATCTGAATGTTAATTAATGTAGCATAGTCAAAAAACACTGTCAAGCAAACTTTCAGTAATTGAAAGAATGTAGTGAAATTTCCTTACAATAACCCGTCAGATAAGAACCGAGGGCTATTTTTAATAAGGTAAAATGAAGATATGAAAACCGATCGATTGATTTATCCTTTTACAGCAATCGTTGGCCAGGAGGAAATGGCACTGGCATTGGTTCTAAATGCGATCAATCCCAGAATCGGCGGTGTTCTGATTCAGGGAGAAAGGGGCACAGCCAAATCGACAGCAGTTCGTGCATTGGCAGCCCTTTTGCCAAAAATCCAGGTGATTAAAAATTGCCGCTTTGGCTGCCATCCGCGCGATCCCAGTACGTGGTGCAGCGAATGTCACCAGCGATTTATTGCTGGTGAAAAACCAGAGTTTTTTGAAAAAAATACCCCATTTGTTAATTTACCCATATCTGCCACGGAAGATCGGGTGATTGGTACATTGGATATTGAAAAAGCGATTCGTTTTGGTATGCGTGCTTTTGAAGCAGGTGTTTTGGCTGAAGCAAATCGGGGTCTGTTATACATCGATGAAGTAAATCTGCTCGATGATCATGTGGTGGATGTGCTGTTGGATACAGCTGCGATGGGAGTCAATATCATTGAACGTGAGGGAATTTCATTTTCCCATCCAGCACGTTTTATGCTGGTAGGCACGATGAATCCGGAAGAGGGAACACTGAGACCACAATTGATTGATCGCTTTGGATTATCAGTAACAATCAAAAGTATTACTGATCTCAGACGCAGAATTTTGGTGTTGCAACGTGTGTTGGAATTTGAGAATAACCCGGAAAAATTTCTGGCAGTCTGGGAAAATTGTGAAAAATTGCTTTCCAACCGAATCGCTCAGGCACAGAACCTGTTGCCCCGTATAAAAATTACCCATGAAAACCTTGAAATGATTGCCGAAGTGACCAGTCAATTCAAAATCGAAGGGCACAGGGCTGACCTGGTGATTCAAAAAACTGCGATTTCGCATGCAGTATTTAACAGTCGAACGAACATAGAACCCAATGATATTCATGTTGCCGCCCAATTGGCTTTACCTCATCGTCTGAAACACAGACCTTTTGATCAAGCACTTGAATTGCCTATGCTGGAGGATACAGTCAAAACCATCATTTATCCGGAAAGAGCAGCCAGGTTACAGGAAATCCTGAATGACCAGCGAGATCCGGCTACCATCCAGGATCTGCATAATGAATGCGGATTTTATATTGTTGGATAAGCCCCCTTCAAAATAAGATAGGCCTTATTGATGTCAAGAGCACCGTTTCAGGTTTTGGTTTTTCCGTATCGCCTCAATATACATATCCAAATCGAATTTGCTTTGTTGAAAAGAGCAGATGAAGGATTCTGGCAAGGAATCGCTGGTGGGGGTGAGAATGAGGAGACCCCATTAGAGGCAGCCAGAAGAGAAACATTTGAAGAAACTGGGATCGATCCATCATCTAAATTTATAAGATTGGACACCTTAGAATCGGTTCCTGTTACTGCCTTCAAAGCCAGTTCACTCTGGGGTGAGGATGTCTATGTGATCCCACAATTATGTTTTGGGGTTTTCGCATCCAATCACGAAATTAAGATATCTCAGGAGCACAGCACGTATGGCTGGTTTCTGTATGAGCAGGCATATCAGATCCTTAAATTCGATAGTAATAAAACCGCTTTATGGGAATTAAATCAAAGACTGAAGGGAAATGGTCCGAGAGGTTAATACAACTCATATTTATTAATTACCTGAACAACTAGGATGTTTTTTGTGTATTTAAAATATAACTCTCGTCGTTGAAAAACCCTTGTTTCAAGATTGACATTATGCTATATTTTAATTACTTCTGGTCAAGAGGATTCAGGTTGTCATCCCAATCGTCAAAATACGAACTCAGATGAAACCATCATTGATCCTTATTTATTGTTTTTTTTCATTGATCTACTACAACTTAATTAATTCATCATTGTTATATCTAATAGACAATGATCTATCTTTATAAGGAGATTGGTTGAAAACTATCATTGCTGGTGCTCTAGGAGAATGTGTACATGTTGCTGGGGTCAGTAATTTTCTGCGTTTGGCGGAGCTGGCTGGATGGCGCACCATATTTCTTGGTCCGGCTGTTTCAATAGAAGAGATGATTTCAGCAGCCATCAAAGAAAAAGCGGATATGGTAGGTGTTTCTTATCGGTTGACACCAGAAACAGGTGAACGATTACTGGCAGAATTTGCTGAAGCAGCAGATGAATTGCGGGATCGCGGAGTGCGCTTTGTTTTTGGTGGCACTCCCCCAGTAGCAGATAAAGCTCAGGTAAGCGGGTTTTTTGAAAAAGTATTCTCAGGGAAAGAAGGTGATGCGGAAGTACTTCGATTTTTACGTGATGAACAACAGAAATCGGAGAGAACATCGACTTTTCCTTCCAGAACAATTGATCGGATTAATTGGAAATCTCCATTTCCACTAATACGGCACCATTTTGGATTACCATCCATGCAAGCCACCATTGATGGAATCCAGAAAATTTCTAAAGCACAGGTTTTGGACGTAATCTCTTTAGGAGTCGATCAGGATGCCCAGGAAAATTTCTTCCATCCAGAAAGGCAGGATCCCCGTAGAAAAGGTGCTGGTGGCGTACCGGTCAGGTCTGCAGGGGATTACAGGTTACTATATGACACCAGCCGTTGTGGAAATTTTCCTCTAATGCGTACTTATTCCGGTACGGATGATTTTCTACGCCTGGCTGAAGTGGTCCATGACACCATTCACAATTCCTGGTGTGCAATTCCTCTGTTCTGGTTCAACCAGATGGACGGAAGGGGACCCTGGGATCTGGAAGGATCCATTCGCGAACATCAGCAGGTGATGGCATGGTATGGTGAGAGAGGGATACCTGTAGAATTGAATGAACCGCATCATTGGGGAATGCGGGATGCACCGGATGTAATTTATGTAGTTGCTGCATATCTTTCTGCATACAATGCGAGAACCATGGGAGTTCGGGATTATATCGCCCAGTTCATGTTTAACAGTCCTCCTGGATTATCGGATGCGATGGATCTGGCGAAAATGTTTGCCATTCTGGAAATGATTCATCCTCTGGAGAATGAGCAATTCAAAATTTGGCGTCAAACCAGGACCGGACTGTTAAGTTATCCGTTGGATCCCATTCCAGCCAGAGCGCACCTGGCAACCAGTGTATATCTTCAAATGGCGCTAAAACCGCATATTATCCATGTGGTTGGTTTTAGCGAGGCAGATCATGCAGCAACCGCGGAAGATGTGATCGAATCCTGTCAACTGGCACAACGAGCCATCGAGAATTCATTAAAAGGTGCTCCAGAGATGACTTTTGACCCAGCAATCCAGGCCAGAGCAAAACACCTTGTGTCAGAAGCAGCCTTAATTCTTGAAGAAATTAAAAATATTAAAACTGACTCAGTTGATGTGTTGGTGGATCCTCAGGTTCTGGCAAAGTCAGTATTACAAGGCATTCTGGATGCACCACAGTTAAAAAATAACCGTTTTGGTCGTGGAACCATTCGCACTCGTATTGTCGATGGATGTTGCGAAGCGATAGATTTGGAAGGGAATATCATAACCGAGACCAAACGGCTACATCAAATTAGAAAAGGAAACACTACATGAAAAAGAAAACTCATTACACTGTGATTGGCGCAGGGCATGGGGGACGTGCCATGGCAGCTCATTTGGGATTGTTAGGCTTCCCAACCGTTCTTTACAATCGAACTGATGATCATATATCCGCTATTAAAGAGTTAGGTGGAATTGACCTGGAAAGCAATTATGGTGAATTAAGAGGATTTGGAAAATTAGAGAAAGTTACCTCCAATATTGTAGAAGCATTAGAATTTGCTGAAATGATTATGGTTGTAGTGCCTTCATCAGCCCATGTGAATATCGCTACTGAATGTGCCCCATACTTGAAAGATGGACAAATTGTGGTCTTACACCCTGGTCGTACCTGTGGTGCCATAGAATTTGCAAAAGTTATTAAAGACAATGGCTGTACTGCGGATGTCACCATCGCTGAAGCTGAGACCTTTATCTATGCTTCACGCTCTGATGGCCCTGCACAGTCACGAATTTTCCGCATCAAAGAAGCGGTTCCTCTGGCAGCATTGCCTGCGTCGCGAACTGCGTTGGTTTTGGAAAAAATTCATGAGGCATATCCACAATTTATTGATGGAGGAAATGTTTTGCAAACAGGATTGAATAATATGGGGGCGATTTTTCACCCAGCTATCACGATTCTCAATTCAGGCTGGATAGAATCAACCCATGGGGATTTTCAATTTTATATCAATGGTGTCACTCCTTCGGTAGCAAGAGTGTTGGAAGCCTTAGATCGCGAACGGGTCACGGTTGCCTCTTCATTAGGTATTCGGGCAAGAACAGCAATGGAGTGGTTAACATTGGCCTATAACGCAACGGGAGATACGCTTGAAGAAGCGATTCATAACCAACCTGGGTATTATGGCATTAAAGCACCACCGATCTTAAACCATCGTTATTTATTTGAAGATGTACCGATGAGCCTGGTACCCATCGCTTCCCTTGGCCAGCGTTTTGGAGTTTCTGTCAGAGGAATTGACTCCATCATCCGGCTTGCGTGCATTGTTCATCGAACCGATTATTGGCGAAGAGGACGCACGATTGAAAAGTTAGGTTTGGATGTGTTGGATGTGGATGAATTAACCCAATATGTCATGGAGGGTTAAGAAATATGGTTATTGGAATTACGGGTATAAAAGAACATACCCGGGAAGAACGATGGGCGGTTGTTGAAAAATTAATTCCACTATGGAAAAAGAAATTTGGTGAAAATCTCTTGGGCATCGCTGTTTGTGCGTCTGTTGCGAGGGGAGAAGATATAGCATATTCGGACCTGGAAATGGATGTGTTTCTAAAAGAAAAACCATCTAAGAGAGAAGATCAATATCTCCAGCGTGTCGTGGATGGGATGCTGATTGAAGCCATGTATCACACCCCGGAAGAGTTTATCCATGAAAGAAGCAAGATTTCATCACATTGGCATCTTTCAGCATCGGAAAAATGGGTAGGGGTTTATAATCCGTCATTTTTGGAAGACCTTAAGTCCAGGATTCAGGCTGTGCAGCATACTAAAAAGGAATTCCTGAAAGCAGCAACTTGTGAGAGATATGTCCTGCAAGAATCATTCTGTAAAGTTTTGAATGCTGTTGAGATGAACAATCGTGAGGGAATTAGCCTGCTGTTGATGGACGCTACCATGCACTTATTGCATAGTTTGGCATTAATCAATCAGCAACCGTTCATCACATTCAGCCGATTTATTTCCCAAGCCAGAATATTTGAGGTGAAACCTGATCGACTCGATGAATTATTGGATCTTCTGGTAAATGGGTCCTACCAGGAATTGGATCAGGTTGGAGAGATCTGCCTAGCGGTATTTGGAAGTCTGGAAGAGATATTCAGGCAAAATGGAATTGATTTATTTAATGATGATATGGACCCCAACTTGCCCAATCGCGTTACGATTCATCCAATCTGATCGAATTTTGGGTCGAAATATATAACCGCAAACGACTGGATCGAGAACGATTGGAACTTTATCTAACGCACCTCATCATGAAAATCCGATTGATCATATTAGCGCTGGGGATTCTTTTCTTTGTGTATGGACTGACTGTGATGCTGAATTCAATGCTTGCTGGAATTCTGATTGGCATTTTAGGTCTATTATTGGCGTTTTTAAGCACTTCATTCTGGATGATTACCCGAACAACCCGATTTCTGACCTGGCTGGCTTTGATTGGGAAGAAGGATTAGAGAAAAATCGATTTACAACAAAGAAAGCACATTTCTTTTTTCTTTGAAATTTTTCAAAAACAATTGCATTCCTTTGCCACCAACAATCAGTGCGCCAATTGCCAACAATACTGCACCAAATGTGATAATTATTCCTGGAAGGTTAAATACTGCTTTGGTCAATAAATATCCACCCCATTGCAGAATCCACTGCATCATAGGGGTGAGTTGGATTGGTAAAAAGATTGGAATGAGAAATGCGGTACCAATGCTGATGGTCATAACCATACTGAATATTAAATCGATCCAGGAAAGTACCTGAAATTTTGGTTTTGCTTCTATTTTCACTTGCTCGAGAAATAATTGGCTGAAGTCCACGGGTAATTCAGCGAGTGGTTCACATCGAATTGCATCTTCCATCATCTGATCAAATTTTCCCTCATTTATGCGATCCATGTGTATACCTCCTGTTTTGATAATAAGAGTTCTTTTAGCTGAGCTTTGGCTCTGAAAATTGTCGTTTTTACAGTTCCAATCGGCATGTTCATTACTTCTGAAATTTCCTGATACGAAAGCTCCTGCTGAAATCTTAATGAAAGTGCCAATCGGAATACTTCCGGAAGACTTTTGAGTTGTTGGTGAATGAATTCAGTAAGATCTGACTGATCACTGAATTGTTCCAGGAAACCTTCGACCGGAATTTCCATTTCATCTTCTTCGATGGAAATCAGATTCTTTTCCCGTTCTAAACGTGGGTAACGGTCATAACAAAGGTTCATCAATATTCGGTATAACCAGGTACGAAAGCTGGCGTCTCCCCGAAAATTCTTTATTCCCTTCCAGGCTCGGATGAAAGTTCCCTGGGTTATATCCTGTGCCTCTTGTGGGTTCGAGACAGCTCGAATGGCTAGATTGTATAGGAACAATTGATTCATGTTCACCAGTTCGGCAAATGCATTTGTATCACCAGCAATCGCTTGTTCTATCAAGAGATTTTCATTGATTGTTTCCGACATAATAACCTGATTATTTAGACGGCCTAGATCATGAAAAGGTTTCAAATTTAATTTGAGAAAGATTTTCAATTACTTTGCAATCCAGTGAAAAATATTTTGAAACAAATTTTACCAACAACCCGTCAAAGTATATAACAACACATAAATCTGAAAATTTTGTTGCGAAAACTCGCAACTCAGGAGGTAGTATGAAACTTAAGTGGTTATGGATAATTTTATTGGTGTTAATGATCATGGTGGTATGTGGGTTGATTGTCTCAGTACTGGGTATGGGAATCTATTCATTTACAAGTATTTCACCACAAACAGGTTCTTCCGGTCCTTTTGTCGATCGTCTCTTTAATGATGAAGTATTTAGAGGTCAAACAATCTCAATTGAAACAAGCGAAGAGAAAACTTTTCTGTTAGGGAGTGAAGAATTAACTTTGGTGGTTGAAAATCAATTTGGGGATGTAGTGGTTCAAGGAAAAGAAACAGATGAAGTTTTCATGTCAGTTCTAAAGACATCTTATGGTATCTCCGATGAAGATGCAATGGCTAATATGGAATTATTGAAGTATGAGGTGATTGAAGAACCTGGCAAGTTGACTATTCGCGTACTTAAGCCAGAGAAAATGTTAAATCGCCCAGGATCAATTGACTTCAAAATGGATATTCCCATCAATTCGAGTGTTTCATTAATAACCAACAACGGCGATCTATATGCTGCCAATCTTCGCGGGGATGTTGACCTGGTTACCAGCTTTGGAAATGTTGAAGTCCGGGATATTCAGGATGGCAAGGTGAATGCAGATAGTAAAAATGGAAATATTACGCTCAGAGGTATAAATGTAGGTAATTTCCCTGTTACAGTTAAAACTGAATTTGGTGATGTTAATATTTTCAAGGCTAATGCAGAACAATTATCCGCATCGATTACAAACGGGAAGATGAGTTTAGAAAACATTAAAGTTTCTGGGGATATTGAACTATCCAATAATTTTGGGGATGTAGGCTATCGGAGTGGACAGGTAGCCAACCTAAAAGTAACTTCAGTCAATGGTACGATTACACTGACTGGCATAACAGTTATTAATAAATTAATAGCACATACTGATTTTGGACATGTAATTGTGGATGAGACTTTGGCAGTAGCCTATGATTTATTGACTAAGAATGGGCAGATTGATCTTAATAGAGCAGATGATGCCACATTAAAAATCGTAACTGATTTTGGAAATATTGATCTAAAAAATATCAAATCCAGCATCATTGATATAGAAACTAAGAATGGGACCATTACGGTAAATGGGAGTCTGGCACAAGGAAATCATCGCCTGATTTCTGATTTCGGTAGTATTACATTACGAATGCCTGCCGACCAGTCAGTGGATTGTGATATCAAAACAAATTTTGGGAAAATAAACTCGGAATTTGATCTGACTGTCAGTGGATCAATCGATGCTAAGCACTTTGTAGGGAAAATAAATGATGGTGGAGGATTGCTTACCATTGTGACCCAGAATGGCAATATTATCCTGGGAAAAACGACAGTGACGGAGGAAAAATGAACGCTGCAATGACGTTAATTCTGGCATGCGTGGGTATTTTCGGTTTTTTTATACTCCTATTTGGTTTCTTATTATTATTCCGATATATCAATTATCGTGAAAAAGTGAAACTGGCTGAAAAGGGTATATATGCTCCTGAGGAACCAAAAACAAAGCCCAAAAGAGGTTTAGCAGTGGTTGGGTGGATCATCAGCATTATTGGATTTCTGAGCACGATCGTTTTCTGGTTGTTTGGAATCAGTGTTACAGGATCACGAATTGGATATAATTTTCCACTTGGGTTAGGTCCCTGGGTGCTTATGGGGCTAATTCCTTTATTTGTGGGGCTGGTGTTATTACTGATTTATGTAATTAAATCTCCATCAAATGGCGGTGGAAAAGAAGGGAAGCAGGATTATTATCAAATGGATGTGTCCTCTGTTGCAAAAGAAGTCCAGGGATTTAAGGTTGGTTCAGGTAAGGATGCCCCAATGATAACTGATCAGTTTGAAAATGAAGCAATAGTGGTGGCAGATGACCATGACACGGAAGATGAGCAATAAAGAAATGACTCAGGTTTGAAAAATTGGAAAGTGCTTTTTCTGAAATCGAGAAAGAAAGTTAAGATTAATTCCCAGGTAGATGTATGACCTGGGAATTTTGTTTATACGGAAAGGAGATTTAACTTTATAAATTTGTATAATGATTATCTACATTGTCATAAATCAGGAGGAAATAAATGAATTATCAATTGAATAAGCATAGAAATCATCGGATCAAAATAGGTTTAGGTATGATGATTTTAATATTAATTCTTTCCGCCTGTAGTTTTAGTTCTATTTTCAATCGGCAAAACAATAATCAAATCAGTGCTACACCAACTCTTCAATCCAATGAAGAATCCGAAAAAACTGATAATGAATTTGTAGATTTTGAAGGGAATTCATCAGGACAAACAGTCGAAACAATTACCATTTTCCGAATGGATGGAACAGAAGAGAAAGTTCCGCTGTTGTATACCAGTTCTACCGACTTATTAGAGGCAAAAATTGCTTCAGGAGAATGGACTGAGGGAGAAGGTCTGATTATATTATTAAAATTGTTTACTGGTGAAATCAATATAGATGAGGTGCCTGGATCTGAACTTGTTCTTGAATTTAGCGGAACTGGAGCAGTTCGCTGGGGACAGGATTTTATTGCTGATAATAACAATGATCCAGAATTAAAAGCTGAGATTGAACGATTATTATCAAAATTGTTTCCATCGGAAGAAATCCTTGATTTGATCAGCAAACCCTCCGGTCGAACCAGCAATATTGGTGTGGGAAAGACGGCTATGTTGGACATCCAGGCATCATCCAGTTGCCAGGATCTGGCATCTAATGGATTTCAAAGCGAATTTTTTGATGGTGGAGATTGTTATCTCTATGATGAGGCGAATATAAATGGTTTTTCATATCGTGTGTATTATCCCTTCTCCTGGCAAGGTGATGAGGAAAAAGAAAATCTTGTAGATGTTGCATTCACTGGATTAACCGAAAGTGTAGTGGTTTTTTTTGATTATGGAGATATGGAGGATATCAATATGATGTTCAGTTTATTACCTGATCTAAATTCTCCAGAAACTCTGGCTTTTCAGACTTATACACCGAAAGGAACTACTTGCCCGTTAACCTTATTGCCAAGTTCTTCAGTTGGGAGCATAGATGTCTTTAAACAGACGATTGCGCATGAAGTTTTTCATTGTTTTCAAGATTGGAATTTTACAACTGTACCATACTCGCAACACAAATGGTGGGGAGAAGGTTCTGCAGAATATTTCAGCAATGTGGTTTACCCATCAACAAATGATGAACATAGATTTTTGGATCAATTTGATTTACGATCAAGAAATCAGTCACTACAAAAAATGTCATATGAAAATTTTATTTTCTTCCAACATGTTGCAAACACATACGGAAATCAGCAAACTATCGAGCTTTTACGCTCATTAGGAAATGCTAGTGGTTCTACCAGTGCCTTAGCATCCTTCCCAGATATGAGCGACACTTTTTTTGATTTTGTATTTAAGTATATGAGCACAGGAATAAACGACACAGGTGGGACAATGATTATTCAGCAGCCAATTGCAGTGACAGCTATTAATCCAATAAATGATGAAGGTGAGGAAACTTTTTCCACTCATGCTTTTGTTGCCACCCGATATGGAATGAAATACGAAAAAGAAAAGCGATTCTTACAATCCCCAAAACCAGCTGATAATATCAAATATTCGACAGTCAAGAATAAAGATCGACGTGATCCCACCAAATGGAGTGATTTACCTCCAGAATTACGCTCCACTTGTGATGAAGATTTAATGTATGCAATGGCAGTGACTACTACTGATACTGGCGGCTCAGTAGATTTTATAGCTGGTATTGAAAAAGTGGAAAAAGCAGAATGTGATCCCTGTTTGCTTGGGGTTTGGGAAGTGGATAACACAAGCTTTGAGGAATATATAAAACGATTGTTGGATTCACAAGGTGGCTTAGAAGGTTTTCCACCTGGGATGGAATTATTATTGGAGATTGAAGGACATTATTATGTTGAATTCAAGGAAGATCGTGAAATGTTAACTCGTCGTGATAATTTTTCGATACTTTCTGGTGCGGTAGGTTTTCCTGGACTTATAACAATAATTGATTCCCAGGGAAATGGTGAGTATTCCACTACAGATGGAAAACGACTTTCTCTGTATAATTTGGTTGATTATGTAAACCTGGTGGAAGCATATATCGAAGACATGCCTATCAATGTTAATATGACAACTGGAGCGAGTACTTATAGCATGTTTGGTGCCTCTGCCTCAGGTCCGGGATACGAAAATGATTCAGGACAAGATAATGTCACTTCTGACTATATTTGCACAGAAGAAAACCTGACCATTAACGATCCGGAATTTGGTGAATTGTTATATAACCTTGTAGAAAAAATCATACCAACCCCAGTACCAACCATGAGCCCTTGACGATTCAAATTCAAAGTGCTAAAATAACGGTCACGATCGAAAGAATCGTACATGCGGGCATGGTTCAGCTGGTAGAATGTCTCCTTGCCAAGGAGAAGGTCACGGGTTCGAATCCCGTTGCCCGCTCAGCAACAAAAATCGCGGCGACGTGGCCAAGTTGGCAAGGCAAGGGTCTGCAAAACCCTCATCACGAGTTCGAGTCTCGTCGTCGCCTCTTAGAAAGATTATCATGATCAAAAACGCCTTAATCGGCGTTTTTTCATTCCCAGCTCAATGATGCGGGTTGGGAGCTTAATTCAGCGATAATCGTATCCAGCATCGCGATGATTTGAGGATATTGATCCGGTGTAATATTTGCCAGGTAGATTTGAAAAGCTGCATCCGGTAAAACAAAGCGTGCAACCCGCCATTCCGCTGTCCTGGGAGTGGATTTTGCATCTTCCAACAAGCTTACAACTTGATTCCATTGATCACTACGATCACCTGCAAGATCAGTAATGATCGATTGACTGACCGGTAATCCCGGGTTAATTTCAGCGATCTTTCGTTGTTGTTCCGGACCCGATAACCAACGTACAAAGAACCAGGCAGCCAATTCCTGTGCAGGATCTGATTTCATTATGCCTAAGGAGTCACCATGGGTGAGCAAAACCGGCTTACCACCTTTATCGGGATAAGGAATTACCTGCCATTGATCATCGCTTTCCGCCAGCGCAAAGGCTTTTCTGAGGAAATCCAGATCATAGATATCTGCGCTGATGTAGAGCGCTTGCCGATTGATCAAATATTCATAATGAGTTGGATTGCGTGCATTCCAGGAACAATCTTCATCGAATATCTGGCGTAAAAAGGTGAATGCTTCCAATGTGGCTGGCTGATCAAAAGCGTAAGATGTTTGATCGGTAGGAAATTCGGTCAATTGAAATGTGTTCAACCAACTCAGGATGGTATATTCATCCTGTTTTACTACCCAGCCACCCATGCCATTATTGCGCCAGTCATCGTCATATAAAAGTTCGTCCCGGGCAGTACAAACATGATTACGAAAAAGTTGAGGTGTCATTGGTGAGATATTGAATCCCAGTTCTTTAGCCCAGGTTGTATTTTGAATCAAAAAATTTGCATTGCGTGTAACCGGAATTCCTAATCTTTGATCATCGATTACATCCTGCTCCCAAAAGTGAGGAATAAAATCTTCAATCGTTCCCTGCTCCAGCCCATAAGTCACATCATTGAGATATCCATCAAGTGTAACCAGGCTATCATTTACACGCCAATAAGCCAGTTCTTCAATCGGCGCAATGACCACATCAGGTCCCTGACTATCGCGTAATGATGCTTCACTTTGTTGGAAAACTTGTTGTGCGCTGCCGGGAGTATTGACTTTGACGAAGATACTGTGCTCATTGGTCTGGTTAAAAGTATCCACCAGTTCATCAATTGTGTGAGCAAGTTCGCCTGTCCAGGGATGCACAAACTCCAATTCGACTTCTTCCAATTCAGTAAGCGGTACCAACCAGGATGGTGTTGGTGTGTTGGTGGAGGTTGCTGTAGGAATGCGGGTGGGTGTTCTGGTGGCTGTTTTTTGCACTGTTGCTGTTCGGGTTGGATCGACTAAACCCGGATTACTCGGTTGACAGGCAGAAAGAAACATTGAGAGGATCAGAATGATAATGGCAGTAATTGTCGTCTGTTTTCGCATGCAAGCTTTACCATTTCTTCAAAATTACTACAAGGTTGTGTGGTTCAAGAATTATAGTAGATTTTTATAACATTCCAAAGTTAAATTTAAAAGGAGGGTTTATGTGCCTTTTTGCACAGTAAAAACCCTCTATAGTTAAACAGGAAATTTATTAATTATCTCGTAAGACTGCCCCTAATTCGCGTTCAAGTCGACGGACAATTTTGTTGCGCAAGGCGGTGGATTCAGCTGACTCGATAGTGTGATCCAGTGCCTGATAGGTCATGCTATACGCCAGGCTTTTCTTTCCTGAACCAATTCTTTCACCGCGATAGACATCAAAGAGCTTCACATCTGCCAGTAATTTGCCACCGGTCTGGCGAATGAGAGCTTCGACCTTATCCGCTGAAATTTCTTCGGAAACAATGATGGCGATATCCTCCAGAACAGGGGGAAAATTGGAGACGGGTTGAGACTCAAATCGAAGCGGGATTAATGGCAATAATATGTCCAAATCAATTTCAGCCACGTAAACAGCGGGAGTGAGGAAATCATAATTTTGTTTTACTCTAGGATGTAATTCGCCAAAAATACCAATACCTTTGCCATCAACCAGCACCTCTGCCGTTTTACCAGGGTGTAAGGAGGGATGTTCAGCTGGTTGGAAAGAAATAGATTGAAGATGCAATTTTTCCAAAAGACTTTCCAGTACACCTTTCAAATTATAAAAATCCAGGTTACTGGCGTCTTTTTGATTCCAGGATGGAGTAGCTCTTTTTCCGCTCATCCCAATCACCAATTTTTTTGGTTCGATCGGCAAACAGTTTTCTTCCTCCTGGATAAATAATGTGCCAATTTCGAAGAAAGCCAGGCGTTCACGAATACGCGCATTTTTTTCGAGAACTTCTAAAACGGAAGCCAGCAGACTCTGGCGCATGACGGATCGTTCGGGAGCGATGGAATTGAGCAGGCGTACATAATTTTCAGGGTCAACCTGAAAACCTGGGAGATAAGCACGTGACTCTTTTTCCAGTGAAGTTAACCGATAGGTGATGGCTTCCTGAAGACCAAAACCAGCCAGTAAATCCTTGATTTTCTCTTCATTGGCTAATTCAAAATTGTTTCGTTGCGGAGGCAATTCGTCAGCAAGATGAGTTTCCGGTATATTGTTGTAACTGTAAATGCGGGCAATCTCCTCCATTAAATCTGCTTTACCAATGACGTCTTCACCAATATCCAATCGGTGTGGAGGGGTTTGTGCCTGCACTGTATCCCCATTGACTTTACATCCAAATTCAAGCCGGGTTAAGATTTCTGCGATTTGTTGAGCGGAAATGGTGATCCCTATTTTTCTCTCGACATCCTGGACAGTGATGGTTACCATTGGATCAACCGGTGGTTGAGGATAGTTATCCACCAATCCCTGTGCGATAGTTCCGCCACTCCAGTCTGCCATACGCTCCAGCCCCAACTCAACAGCCCAAGATGCCAGAGCAGGGTGAACTCCACGAGCGAAACGGTACCCCGCTTCAGAGTTGAGATGCAACCTTGACGAAGTACGCCGAACGTTGATGAAATTCCAGCTGGCGCCTTCCAGTAACACATTCCGGGTAGTCTCGGTGACTTCACTCTCCAAACCTCCCATAATCCCTGCTAGGGAAAGGGGACCAGCCGTGTCACACACCAAAATAGCATGACGATCTAATTTTCGTTCTACTTCATCCAGGGTCGTCAGGGTTTCTCCTTCAACTGCGGCTCGTGTAATGATGGTTGGAGATTTTCCCCCGGCGCGTTTGACCAGGATATCATAATCGAAAGCGTGTAAAGGTTCGCCTGTTTCCAACATGACGTAATTGGTGGCATCCACAATCGAATTGATGGGACGCATACCTGCGAGACGTAAACGGCGTTGTACCCAATAGGGGCTGGCTTTGGGTTCCAAGCCTTGCACCAGTCCTAAAACAAAACGAGGGTTAAGGGAAGGGTCATTGATCTCGATGGAAGCAAGGTCATCAATTTTTGGTCCCGTTGATCCAACTATTCGCTTTGGTGTTTTTAATGGTTTTCCCGTCACAGCTGATAATTCTCGGGCTACCCCGACCAGGCTGGCATCCCGGATCATGTTAGGCAGAATCGCTACTTCAAAAACTGCATCCCCCATATAATCCACGAGTGGTGTACCGGTCGGTGCATTCGGATCCAGGATGATCACACCTTCATGTTCATCCGAAATGCCCAGTTCTTTCTCCGAGCAGACCATTGAGAAAGATTCCACCCCACGGATTTTTGTGCGTTTCAGTTTGGTTAACTCATTACCCGGTTTGTGTCCATCATAGAGAATGGCACCTTCGCGTGCATAAGCTACCTTAAGCGGTTGTTCCAATACTCCCATTCCTTTATACGGGAATAGGTTTGGTGCTCCGGTGAGTACAATCAATTCCTGCGTCCCGTCTTCCAAACGACAGAGAGTCAGGCGATCAGCATCAGGATGCGGCATCACTTCATTGATTTGTGCAACAATGAATTTATCTGCATCCCAGTGAAGGCCGCTGAATTTGAATTCCTGTCGTCCATTGGGCTCTGGAAGTGGTAATCCAACTACCAGGATTTCTTCCACTTCCAACCCAACCATTGTCAAAGTGCGTGCCAGATCCTCTAAAGAAAGGTCAATATCAATATAATCTTTAAGCCAGGAAAGAGGGATTTTCATTTGTTGTTTATCCTCCTTGATTTTTTTTCTTGTTTCAATGTAATTGTGTTCATTGTTAGAATTGCTCCAGGAAACGGGCATCGTTTCCCCAGAAGTAACGGATATCTTCAATTTTGTGCAGCAACATGCTGATGCGCTCAGGTCCCATACCAGCCGCAAAACCGGAATAAACCTCGGGATCATAACCACCATTCTTTAACACGGTTGGGTGCACAATACCGCAGCCCATGATCTCCAGCCAGCCACTGCCTTTACAGACGGAGCAGCCTTTTCCACCGCAGACGAAACACTCTACGTCCATCTCTGCGCTGGGTTCCGTGAAGGGGAAATAGGAGGGGCGTAAACGCGTGCGCACATCGGCATTGAATAAACGCCGCACAAATCCATTCAAGGTACCTTTCATATCGCCAAAAGTAATGTTTTTACCGACAGCAAGAACTTCCACCTGGTTGAATTGGATCTCGGAACGGGAACTGATTTGCTCATAGCGGTAGCACATACCCGGTAATATAACCCGGATGGGATTGGGAGCCTCTTCGCGCATGACCCGAATTTGACCAGGGGAGGTATGGGTACGAAGGACAACGCCTGGCTGATCAATGTGAAATGTATCCCACATATCCCGGGCGGGGTGATAGGCTGGAATATTGAGCAATTCGAAGTTGTACTCATCACTTTCCACATCCCGTGAACGATAGACCTGGAATCCCATCTCGGCAAAGATTGCAAAAATTCGTCGCAGAACTAAAGTTTGAGGATGCAACCCACCGGTTAATGGCTGCCTACCCGGTAATGTTACATCAACCTGCTCATTGGTTAATTTACGACTGAGTGCAGCTTCTGTGACAATTTTGGCACGATCTTCCAGAGATGCTTCCAAAGCCTGTTTAACCTGATTGGCTACCTGGCCAACCAATGGACGGAATTCTTTAGGTTGCTGTCCGATGCTGCTAAAAGCAGACATAACGGTGGATGTTTTTCCCAGATATTCACGCTTCCAGGTTTGCAATTGTTCTTCCTCCTGGATCTCTGACAATACTGACAAAGCTTTTTGCCTGGTTTGTTCCAGTTCTTCAAGGATACTAGGTTTTTCTGACATTTAACCTCCTGTAAAAAATAAACCCGCCCCTGATTCAGGGACGGGTGAAATTGACCCGTGGTACCACCCACATTCACCATTGCTGGTGCACTCTACCCCGACAGCTGGGAATTAAATCGGACAATCGGGTTGCCTGTTAACGGTGGCTGTCCGGCTCTGACTAATGGTTCTTCTGAACGTTCACCAGAGCAGCTCAGGAGGGAACTTCCTACGGTTTCCATTGGGCGGGGGTTTCAGTCAATGCCCCTGCCTCCCTGTCAATTTTCGCCGTGCTACTTTCCTCCGTCACCGCTGATAACGGGTTTTTACTTGTACCCATAATTATGCCCAAAAGAAAAGGCTTGTCAAGACCCAAATCAAAATCGAGAAGATGAACCTGGTTCCAAAAGAAAAAAATTAATCCAGAATAAGGCGGGTGCGTTGAAATCGCTGCATTGCCAACCAGATCAGGCCAATATTTACCACTACGAGAAGCACAATCCCTATGGCTGCCAGCTGAATCATATTGATGGTACTGAGAAATTGATTAACCTGAAGTTTGAAACTTTCCGGTGCTAAATTAATGATGAACATGGGAACGAACCAGAAGGCTAACATCACCAGACTGAGTTTCTGGTAAGCTGATCGGGCAGTGGGGGCATTTAATGACACCAAAACACCGAGACTGCTCATCAGGATGCCTATTACGAGTGGTAGGAATAACAAAATCAAGAACAAACTGAGCGTGTAAAATTGGAAACCTCCTGTGGGGTCAGATATGTTCACTGTTACCACAGCCAGCAGATTGCTCACCAGCGATATCGTCCAACCATAAATGACAGCCCCAGCGATTTTGCCAAAAAGTATGGCGCGATCTGATAAGCGGCTTGCCAACAAAGTTTCCAAAGTATTTCGTTCCCGTTCACCAGCGATGGAATCGGTAACCATACTGATCATCAAGAACACAGGAAACCAGGACCAAACCATTGGGACAATGGGCTCAGAAAGCCAGAGTCGGCCAGATTGAATGGGCATAAATACCCCAATTAACCCCACTACGATACCGAGATAAATCAAGCTCGATTTTCGACTACCGCGAGCTGATAAAATTTCTCTTAAATCTTTTTGAATGATAGTCAGAATATCATTGAACATTATCTTCCTCCATTAAAGTTAAGAATACATCCTCCAGGCTTGATTTGCCTTTGCGTATTTCTTCAATATTGATACCATGCTCAACCAGCAATGGTATTAATGAACTTGAATCGAAACCTGCCTCGTATTGAATGCGGACATGTTGATCTTGTTGGCGAACAGAAGTAATTTGTGGGTGCTCTTCCAATTTTTTCATCACATCTGAACTGAACCCACTGCCAACCACATCAATAAATGAATTTCCATTACGAAGACGTAATTCATCAGGGGATCCAATCGCAAGCAGCTTACCTTCTCGTATAACACCAACCCGATCACATAATTTTTCGGCCTCATTCAGGTTGTGGATGGTTAAAAAGACGGTTACACCAGATTGACGCACAAGATTATGCAAATCTTCCCGGAATGCGCTGGAAGCTACTGGATCCAACCCAGCGGTGGGCTCATCCAGGAAAATGACTTTTGGACGATGCAGCATAGCACGTGCAACTGCCAGTTTCTGTTTCATACCACGGCTCCAGCCTTTAACAATTTCATTTTTGCGGTCCCAAAGCCCCATGTTCAAAAGCAACTCTTTGATGCGGCTTTTACTTTCTGAGGCTGGTAAACGGAAGACGCGAGCGTAAAACTCCAAGTTATCTGCAGCCGTCAATCTCTCATACAATCCGGTGTGTTCCAGTAATGCACCACAATATTCACGAACCAATTGCCCCTGTGTTACAGGATCGTATCCGAGGACTGTTGAATAACCCTGAGATGGTTCCAGTAATCCGAGCAATAGGCGGATCGTGGTGGTTTTTCCGGAACCGTTTGGTCCAAGAAAGCCGAACAATGATCCACTGTCTACCTCAAATGTGATTTGATCTACAGCGCGGATCGAATTAAAGTCCCGGGTTAATTGGTTTGTCTGAATAGCTATACTCATAATATAAGTGCTCCTTATTTGAGTGAATTTTAAAGGTTTCTTTCTATGAACGTTTTAAGAATTGATTAATTTGTTTACGATATTTCTCAAAAGCAGCCTGTCCGCTGGGTGTTAGCGAACAAAGTGTTTGCGGAATTTTTCCTCGATATGTTTTTTCGATTTCTACATAACCGACTGATTCCAGTTTGGAAAGGTGAGTTGATAAATTTCCTCGAGTCAATCCGGTTTCATTTAATAAAAATAAGAAATCTGCTTTTTCAGCGGTGAACAGAATTGTCATGATCAGAAGACGGGCAGGTTCATGAATGATTCGATCAACATCCAAAATCGGCAGGTTATCGCTCATGATTCCTCCATGATTGGCCTGGTTTTATGAAGGTAGAGAGTCAGTGTGATGGCTCCGGAAAGCACCCAAACGATACCCATCCCACTAAATAACATCACATATGGCAATGGTCCTTGAGGATTGAGGAAGCTAATTGCAGAACCCAAAATTAGCAGAATGAGACCAATCCAATAAAAACGAGGAACAGCATTTTGATAACCTAAATACAATGAAAAAATAGCTAAAAATATACTGGATAGAAATGGAAGTAATCTATCAGGCAAAGTGCTTGAAAACATAGCTGCCAGCGCACTGATTATAGCTGCCGTTAAACCCACGAAGAAAAAGCGTTGAAAGCGGCGTTTTTTCATTGGTTTTCGGAAAACGAGATAGCCTGTGCGTGGATAGGTCAGCTTTGCCTTGATTATTGGTACAATCTTTCGTGCCAAATATGAACCTATAATGATGACTGCAGGCTGAGCGAGGATTAATAATATGTATTTAACACCATTGTTTTGCATGGAAGCTACCAACCAATAAGATAATCCAGTTAAAAAGATAACCAGGCCACCAGCAATTTCGGTCAAACCATCCACGTACCAATACCGGCGGGTATTGCGTATTATTCCATCTATGTTAATATTTTCTTCAGTCATAGAATCTCCTTGCAAATCAGTTTGTAATACAGACTAGTTTTCATATATATTTTACATTTTTTACTCCGCTTGTCAATAGGAAATTTGAAACATGTGAAACATTATTAAAAAACTGGTCATTAGGACAGGATTTTAAATAAAACACCTACTGATAATAGTAGGCATTTTTAGGATTCAAAAAAATGTAGTTTTATGCGTTAGTCGCCATCCCCATTTCCATTGGACAGTCCACCGGATGTGTCAGCATAAGCAATCATAATGGCAAATTGGCTGATCGAATCATATGATTCTTCCAACTGACCTTGTAACGTTAATTGCGATGAAAATTCGGGTTCTCCCAGGCGTTTAAGCAATGGTTGGGGGATAGTGGGCATTCTCACCTGCACATTCACCTGTGCCAGATCATTCTGCACCTCCCAGAAATGTTCCAGAGTCTCCGGAAAACGGGGAGTTTCTGGCGCAGTGATGCGTGTAGGGGTTTCTTTATAATCAATATCTAGGTCAGCTTCTGCGCCACGGCGTTGCCTTAACGCTTCTAAAATTTGATCCTGTGATCGTCCGCGCATACGGAATATCAGGAAAGGATCTTCATCAAAGCGGTCACCAAGAATGTAATGGGTAGCGGCAACATGTTTGCATGGTGTGATTTTATCCGGACAGGTGCACCTCATCTGGAGGTCGATTGAATGTTCCGGGAAGAGGCTGACACCAGCTTGACTGAATACTGTTTCGATATCATGTGGCATTTCTCCAACCAGCAACTTTGCCATATAAATAGATTTTTCGGAAAGAAGATCAAAAACCTTTTCCCATTGTTTGTTGTTGAATGGGGTAAGCTGAATGGTGACGCGATAAGGTTTTGGGCGGGAACCTTGCACACGCGCCAACATGCCGCCTTTTATTTCCTCCAATGAGACAATTTGTCCCATCCGGGCGTAATATTGTCCACGCGAGAGGCGCACACCCTGCATTAATCGCTCGAGGGCTTCTAACCAGCGGCGAGCCCACCAGTTCTTAGCGAATTCACCACGCTGGCTGCGGGTTTGAATACCGGTTTGGGTGGGTAATGGATTCATTCCCCAGGGACTGGTATTGTTATTGCGTTGATTATTGTCAGATCGATTACCGTTTCTTAAATCGCCATTTTTTTGAATAGTTTGTTTCGGATTTTGACTGCTGTTATGTGACTGTTGGCTGCGTTGATTTCTTTGATTGGGTCTGCGCCGCCGTTGTGACTGGTTTCGATTTTGAGAACCCTTATTTTGTCCGGTGGATGACTGATCTTTAGCGGAATCGAGTCTATTATTTTCCGAGGAAGAAGCGATATCATTGATCTCTGAATTCTCATGTTCTGATTTGTTTTCTATTTCATCCATTTCAGACTCCTATTCCTGATAACGCAGGCGCACAAGGTCCTGTAATTCTTCGGTGGACAGATCGGTGATCCAGGCTTCACCAGCGCCAAGTACTGATTCTGCCAAACCTTTTTTGGATTCAATCATTTCATCGATTTTTTCTTCCAAAGTACCTACGGTGACAAATTTATGCACCTGGACATTACGATTTTGTCCAATTCGGAAGGCACGATCGGTTGCCTGATCTTCCACTGCTGGATTCCACCATCGGTCGAAATGAATCACATGGTTGGCACGAGTGAGGTTGAGTCCAATTCCGCCAGCTTTTAAGGAAAGAATAAAAATCTGTGGGCCATTCTCATCTTCCATGAAGCGTTTAATCATTTGATCCCGCATCTTCACCGGTGTGTTGCCATACAAGAAGAGTGTTTGTGTGTTTAACGTGGTTGCTAGATAACTATTCAACAGCTTTCCCATTTCCGCAAATTGAGTGAAAATCAACACCCGGTCACCGACAGCCACTATTTCTTCCAGCATTTCCACCAGACGTTTGAGTTTTCCGGAACGATCATGCATTTCACGTGCAGGTGGTACGTGCCCATTGATTTTTTGGAGGAATTGAAGCGGGTGATTGCAGATTTGTTTCAACTTGGTTAACATTGCCAGGACCAAACCATGGCGTTCAATCCCCTGGCTTTCGGCAATTTTCTGCATCACATCATTGATCAATTTCTGATAAAGACTTGCCTGTTCTTCGGTGAGATTACAATAGGCTTTCACCTCGATTTTTTCCGGCAAGTCTGTAATTACATTCGGGTCTGTTTTCAGACGACGAAGAATAAAGGGTGAGACCAATTCTTTCAGTTGACCGGTTATTTCAGGATCGTGGAATCGTTCGATGGGGATAGCAAATTCACGACGGAATCGTTCACGTGTTCCCAGGTAGCCCGGGTTCAGGAATTGCATGATCGACCATAGTTCCATCAAGCGGTTTTCTACCGGTGTGCCAGTCAAAGCAAAACGGAAACTGGCTTTCAGTGCACGCACAGCCATTGTTTGTTTGGCGGCTGGGTTCTTGATATTCTGTGCTTCATCCAGAATGACACCATGCCATTGAATGGATTGCAATTCTTCGAGATCCTGACGAATCAGAGGATAGCTGGTGATAAATAATTCAGTTTCTTTTGCTTTTTGGATCAATTCATGGTTGCGATGACGGGTTGGTCCCTGGTGTTTGTAAATCTTAAGATCAGGTGCAAAGCGACGGGTTTCTCGCACCCAGTTGGTTACAACCGATGTTGGGCATATTAATAAAACCGGTCCAGGCAATTTTCCGCCATTATTTTCTTTTTCATGCGCAAGTAATGCCAATGCCTGAATGGTTTTTCCTAAACCCATATCATCCGCCAGGATCGCTCCCAATCCCCAGCGTTGGAAAAATGATAACCATGAAAAACCGTATGTTTGATAGGGACGTAGTTTTCCCCTCAATGATTGGGGTTGTGGCAACACAATCATTTTCTCATGACCATCAAGGCCATCCAGCCACTCCTGCACCCAACCTTCAGCATCGACACCATCAATGGGCAGACCTTCTGCACCGGTCTGTCCACCCAATACATATTGAGCAGCCTGCATCAAGCCCATTTGTCCGCCTTGACCTTCAGTATCCCAAAAGCGGCGGGCAGCCTGAACCTGTTCACTATCCAACTGAACCCATTTTCCATTTAATTGCACCAATGGTTCATTCAGAGAGGTTAAAGCGTCAAATTCAGCTCTTGAAAGACGGGTGTCACCTAATGATAATTCCCAGCGATAATTTACCAGCGAATTGATATTGAGTCCCCCAGCCTTCAAACGGACATGAGAACTGGAAACTGGAGGAGATAGTTGCAAGCGAACACCCAGGCGGGCTCCACTGGTATCCCACCAGTCAGGTGCCAAAATACCAAATCCAGCTTCATCCAATAAAAGAGCTGTGGTACGCAGGAATTGATAAGCTTCATGTGTATTAATTTTGACATCGGTAGGATATCGATTTTGTAAACTTTTTGCGATCGGTTCAAAATGACGGGCGGTGTAACCCAATCCCATCAGGATTTTTTCTTGCGGCATATCACAGCGTTTCCCATCCACAACAAGTGTTGTTGTGCGTGTATTCCAAACCTGATCAGCACTGATCAGGAGACTGGGATCATCGCGTGATTGTAATAAATATCGAATTTGCCAGTTGGGATCTTCCAGGGAAGCGATTTGGTCTTCAGGGGAAATCAATTGAAAAGCCACACGGAAATAATTATCTCCCGCAGCTTGCAGATTACGCATCCAGGCACGTACACTGCTATATAATGCGGTTGCCTGTACCGCAGAAATCTTTATAGTAGCGTCAGGGTTGAATAATGCCTTAACCCAGGCTTCGAAGGGGGTAGGATTCTCCGGAATCAGACGAATTGCCTCAGAATTACTGCCCCACGAGCGTGCTAAAGCATCACAGATTGTGTTTAAGAAACTGTCCAACAAAGCCCGTGCTGGTGGAAGCGATCCTGGATAGATGCGATCCCCATGTAATGATTCTGACCGGCAAATAGGCGGCATTGCTGCAACCAATTTTGCCATGCGGGGTCCATCATCTTTCCCATCCAGTACAGGCTGCCAGCGTGCGTGGAACGCATCTTTGGTTGGATTGATGGGCACCATGATAGGCATCATCTTTTGTTCTGAGAGAATTTCTAATGCCAGGCTGGAAACATTCTGCCAGTAGATTGCATCCTGACCGAGGACGAAATCACTGAAAGGGCTTTCCTGCGGTAAATTAATCAAAACACTGAAAGCAGTTGAAGCAGGTAAAAAGAGGCCATCAATGCGCCAGGGGGCTAGGAAGGGATCCGTTTCCAGATCCAGTTCCCATATATGGTTAAGAACGGGTGAAGGAATTGGACCAGTTCGGGTGGATGGCATATGCAAAGTGATCAGATTGGGTTTTGCACTTTCCAACGGTGTACCCAAGCCAATACGATCCTGTATTAAATCAGGCATTAACGCATACGGATGTTCATTTGGTTTGGGCGATTCAGGAATTTCGCCTTCCAAATAGGGGGGAGCAGGGCTCTCGTCTGTTTCAGCCCAGAATAATATGCCACCCTGGTCAGATGGTTTTCGTGGCGGTTGCCAATGTGTATGGATTACCCACATAGTTTTAGATTAAGAAATCCAGTATCCTTTCCTTGTGTTGATTACCCTAGAAGAATTCAATTTTGATTTTTAAATCCGTCATGTATTTTTAAATGATTTTGATTATTTATTAATTGATAAGATGCAGTAAAGAAGTGCAAAAGTAGTAAGTTACCTGCAAATTCACTCAAATTTTTATAGAGATTAGTCGTTTTGTAAAATTTTGATAATGACGTATCCTTTTTTCCCCGCAGTTCTATTGTCGATTGTGCCGACAAATCCAGGGGATAATTGACCCTGAGACTTGTTGGGTTTTCTGAAAAAGAATTGCATGTGCCCGGGAAATGGAAGCCCGTTCACCTGATATCAGAAAATCATGACAATGAGCTGCAATTCAGCTGAGCTGATAGTTAATTCTACCATGATTTTGATTTTGTCAAGGGAAATCAGACGCGTAGATAACGGCCAAATACATTATATTCGTTACGGTGTGGTGAAGATCCAGCATTACAGAACAAATCAACGCAGGTATTCGATAGCTTCTGTTCATGTGCATTATTGAATATCTCTTCACTTTCCCAGGTGGTGATGATCTGCCAGAGCTTGGGTTCTGCCTGACACTGGATTAACATCGAGGATAAGATACCATTGGGGGCAGTTCTGATGGCTCGTTCGTAAGATTTCTCAAGAATACGCCAATTTTCTTCCGCAACTCGACCGGATAAAATAGTGACAAACATATTGCCTCCCTTCAATAACTCCATCTCTCTAAGAACTGAAGAGATCAGTTAACCATATGATACCCAGTTTGTGACTTTTTTTATAGTATTAATTTTTGAATCATCTCTATTAATCGGTTTTGGCAGGTATTATTGACGGGCATCACCGCCAAAAATACAAAAACCACTAAGCTGAAATGATATTTATTATTTAATATTTATTCTATTTTTCCACTATTGATCACTTGTTTTACCTCAGCGATTGCTTTGGTGATTTCAATTTCACGTGGGCAAGCTTCCGTACAGTTAAAGGCTGTCCGGCAACGCCAGACACCGCTGTCTTCATTCAATACTTCCAGTCTTTCTGCTGCGGCAGTATCACGACTGTCAAAAATGAAGCGGTGTGCATTCACGATGGCCGCCGGACCGACATATTTTCCATTTGCCCAGAAAGATGGACAGGACGTAGTACAGGCTGCACAAAGGATGCATTTTGTGGTGTCATCAAATCGTTCGCGTTGATTGGGGCTTTGCAATCGTTCTTTCCCATCTTCGGGGATCGGATCATCATTTACAAAATAAGGCATCACCGAACGAAAATGTTCAAAAAACGGTTCCATATCAACGATTAAATCCCGCAATACTTTTAATCCCAAAATGGGCTCAACCGTGATTTGTGAGCTCTTCAGATCTTGCACCAATACTTTACAGGCTAAAGCATTCTGTCCGTTAATTCGCATCGCATCGGAACCACATACGCCATGAGCACACGATCGGCGGTACCCCAAACCCGGATCAGAATCAGCCCGAACCTGTTCGAGCACATCCAATACACGGTCATTGGGTTCCACTTCCATTTCATAGGTATCATAATGTGGTTTATTACCAGTATGAGGTAGATAGCGAAAGACTTTAAATTTGATCTGCATAAGGTACTCCTTAAGGGCTCTTATGTTTTATTAATAAACACCAACGCTGATGAGATAATGAGTCTAATATTTACGTTCTTTAGGTTCAAATTGTGTTACCGTAACCGGTTTATAACCCAGCCGCACTTTCTCATCTTCCAACCAGGCAAGCGTGTGTTTCATCCAATCCTGATCGTTGCGCTTGGGAAAATCTTCGCGTGCATGCGCTCCACGGCTTTCTTTACGGGCTAATGCTGATTCTGCAGTGACCAATGCGAGATCCAGCATGTTTCCCAGTTCCCAGGTATTCAGCAGTTCCATATTGTAAATTGTGGAAGCATCCTGTGTACGAACCTCTTTGTAGCGTTCTCGTAATTCCTTAATTTTCTCTACAGCAGAGGAAAGACCCTCTTCGGTTCGAAATACACCTACATTGTCCATCATCTCGGTTCGCATTTCCTGGCCGATTTGTGCTGGTTTTTCTTTTCCGCTTCCCTTCCGTAATCGATCAATCTGTTCGTGTGTGAAGGCTGTGACATCATCTGGTAAGGACGGGAAATCAACAGCATTTGCATATTCAGCGGCTTTGATCCCGGCGTGTTTTCCAAACACTACCAGGTCTACCAAAGAATTTGTACCCAGACGGTTTGCGCCATGAACAGAAACACAGGCACACTCCCCAGCAGCGTATAAACCGGGAACGGTTGTGCCAATTTCATCCAGTATCACCTCTCCGAATTTATTCGTAGGAATACCTCCCATGGCATAATGGGCTGTTGGTTGAACAGGCATAGGATCTTTCACGGGATCGACTCCCATATATGTTCGACAGAAATCGGTGATATCCGGAATTTTGCTGGTGATTTCATCTGCTGTGACCCGATAAGGGCTGCCATCCGGGCGGGTGCGACCATCCAGGGCAGCATATTTATTGATTACATCCGGGCGGGCATCCAGATAAACATAGTTTTTGCCATCGATGCCATTCCCCGCTTTTACTTCTAAATATAATGCCCGGCTGACAACATCACGAGAAGCCAAATCCTTGATGTTTGGCGCATAGCGCTCCATGAAGCGTTCCCCTTTGCCATTGATCAAGACCCCGCCTTCTCCGCGCACTGCTTCAGTGATCAGAATACCCAGTTTGATAATGCCGGTGGGGTGGAACTGGAAGAATTCCATATCCTCCATGGGTATTCCCCGGCGTGCTAACACGGCAGCACCATCTCCGGTGTAGGCATATGCATTGGAGGTGATGTCCCAGATTCGTCCATGCCCGCCGGTGGCAAAAATGACCGCTTTGGCGTGAAACACATGTATTTCCCCGGTCGCCAGTTCCAGCGCTACCACACCAGCGGTTTTGCCATCCTGCAGAATTAAATCCATGACATGAAACTCATTAAAGAATTTGGTGTCATTTTTTACACATTGTTGGAATAAAGTTTGCAGGATCATATGGCCGGTTCGGTCAGCAGCATAGCAGGATCGGTGGACTGATTTTCCGGTCTGGTTATTTGTGTGACCACCGAATGGTCGTTGGGCGATGCGTCCTTCATTGGTTCGGGAGAAAGGCAAACCGAAATGTTCTAGGTCATATACAGACTGAACAGCCTGTTCGCACATAAACTCGATTGCATCCTGGTCTCCCAGGTAATCACTGCCTTTGACCGTATCATAGGCATGCCATTCCCAATGATCCTCTTCAATGTTTCCAAGCGCTGCACCAATTCCACCCTGAGCAGCACCTGTATGTGATCGAATAGGATATAACTTGCTGACAACTGCTGTTTTTGCGTTTTGAGAGGCGTATAGGGCAGCCATTAAACCCGCCCCACCTCCACCAACAATGATTACATCATAGTTATGGGTTTGTGACATTGAACCTCCTCAGGATATTGCGCGAACGCCACCGATCAGCGCTATTGCACCGATCGCTGTTACGATAAACCAGAATAAAAACAAACCCCAGTGCATGATTTTTTTACCACGATCACTATGAATAAAATCATTGAGCACCTGGCGGATACCATTGACTCCATGGGCAAAGGCAAATGCCAGCAGCAAGGCATCATAGATTCGCCATCCCAGACTCGCCCAGCGCATTGCCACGTAATCCAGATCAATACGATGGACACCCACGATCACATCCTGTAAGATCAGATGGCCAAACACCAAAGGGATCAACAAAACTGCGCTATAACGCATAAATGACCAGGATTTTGTTTCAAAATTTGGTTTTGGTTTTGATACAACTCTTGAGTTAGTCGCCATTTATTCTCCTATCCACCAAACCAACCAAAATTATGATAGAGCATGTTGTATAACATGATTGCCGAGGCAGGAATCCACATCAACAAAGTGATCAGCATTGTGATCCGGGTGGAAAATCGTTGTTTTGGTTTACTCCAGAGTCTTGGCGCGATCAGGTCAAAAAAAGCGACCCTGAGACCGTTAACCCCATGGAAGAACACACAAAAAACCAGACCAACTTCAGCAATCCCAAAAAGCGTTGAGCGATAAAGATCAATGGCATGCTGATACAACTCAGGAAAAAAATACACGAAGGATGTGTCAAGGATATGAATAGTAAGAAAAAGTGCCGTACCCAGACCCGTGATACGATGCAACAGGAAACTATAATGTCCTTCCCTTCCGCGGTAACTGATGTACCCAGTCATCGTGGTTTTTATATTAGACATTTTTGACCTCCTTTATTGATTTGGACAATTGTATTGTAGCAATTTTCGTGAAAAAATAAAATTAAAATAAAGGTATCTTTTTATCTTAACGGTCGGGGTGGTTTTGGCGGTGATACCCACCAACTTTATTTTTTTGAGATGATACAAATGACGGGTTTTTGACGGATAGATTTCGTATCTGCAAGGTATAATTACGTTGCAGGGTGGAGGGGTTTCCTTGTCAATCATTCATAATAATGGAGATAACGAAAAATGATCCATAACAATCGATTTTCCTTCTGGAGTAGAATTGCTTTGTTGGTGTTTGTTTTTTCAATGTTATTGAGTGCCTGTTCCCAGAAAACAAGCGAAAAACTTACTATAAAATTTGCTGTTTTGCCGATCATTGATTCTTTGCCAATGTATGTGGCACAACAAGAGGGAATTTTTGAAAAATACAATCTGGATGTAGAATTGGTTCCGGTCAGCTCCGGTCCGGAGCGCGACCAACTGGTTGCAGCCAAGCAAATTGATGGCATGATCAATGAAGTATTAACCACAATTCTGAACAACCGAGTGAATAAGAATGTAGTGATTGTACGTTTTGCACGTGCTGCCACTGCTGAGACACCATTATTCAGTATCATCGCCTCAACCAAGAGTGGAATTACCAGTGTTGATCAATTAAAAGGCATTAAAATCGGCATCTCTGAAGGAACTGTAATCGCTTATTTGACCGACCGTATGTTACAGGAAGAAGGATTCGCGCCGGAGGATATTGTCACGGTCGCTGTACCGAAAATTCCGGACCGTGTGACTTTGATTTCAAATGGAGAATTGGACGCCGGGACGATGCCGGAACCTGTCGCCTCATTATTGGTATTGCAAGGAGCAGCGGTTGTGTTAGCAGACAACAAATATCCAGAATATAGCCACAGCACCATTGCTTTCCGGAATGAATTCGTAGAAGAAAAACCTGAAGCAGTAAAAGCTTTTTTGGCTGCTATCGAAGAGGCGGTTGGGATCATTAATGCTGATCCAGCCAGGTGGGAAGCAACATTGGTGGAAAATAATATCCTGCCGGTTCCATTGCAAGGAAAGTTTAAAGTGCCTGCTTTTGTCACCTCTGGTGTACCCAGTCAGGCACAATATGAGGATGTTCTTGCCTGGGCATTGGGAAAGGAATTACTCAGTGAAGAAGTCCCATATGAGCGATGCATCGATCCGGAATTCTTGCCTTGATGAACTCTGGAGCAAAAGATGATCCAGGTTAAAAACCTCAGCTTTGAATATGTAACCGGCCAACCAGTTTTCCTGGATTTTAACTGGTCGGTGAACAAAGGTGAGTCCTGGACAATTCTGGGTCCATCAGGGTGTGGAAAGAGTACGCTTTTATATCTGGTAGCCGGTATAAGACAGGCACTTTCCGGTGAAATTCTGGTGGATGGTGAGCAGCTAATGCGTCCCAGACCACAAAGTGGTTTGATCATCCAGGATTATGGGTTGTTACCCTGGGCATCCGTGCGCGAAAATGTAGCGCTTGGATTAGAAGTCAGGCGTTTTTATGGTCCAGATGGTAAGCATGCCCCCATCGATGCAACCTTATCAGAATATGACATCGATTATTGGCTGGATCAACTCGGGCTGACAAATCAATCCGAAAAGTTTCCCGGACAAATCTCCGGGGGACAAAGACAGCGCACAGCAATTGCCCGCACGTTGGTATTAAAACCTGACCTTCTGCTCATGGATGAGCCATTTTCTTCATTGGATGCGCCAACCCGGGAAAGCATGCAGAATTTGGTGATTGATTTGTGGAAAGAACATGACCTGACCTTGATAACAGTCACTCACTCAATTGAAGAAGCAGCCATCCTGGGTCAAAAAATCCTATTGTTAAATGACCCTCCGAATGTATCAGCCAATGTTATCGAAAATAATAGTTTTGGAAAAGCGGAGGTGCGATCTGATCCGGATTACCAGAAATTATGTCAAATCTTAAGGGAGCAATTGTCAAGATAATGCGCGGAAGAACGGTGTTATTGGCATTGGCGTCACTGATCCTGTTATGGCAAATACTGGCATGGATTGTTAATTTGTCAATATTGCCTACTCCCTGGGTGGTGGGTCAGACATTAATCCGTGAGTTAGGTCGAGATTTACCAGGGCATTTTCTGGCCAGCTTCTGGCGGGTTTTTGCCAGCACTTTATTAGCCATCCTGTTCGCTTCTCCTTTTGGGTTGATGCTGGGTCAATCCAAACCACTTAACCGTTTCTTTGCTCCGGTCATCTATTTGTTGTACCCGATCCCGAAGGTTGTGCTTCTACCGATTGTGGTATTGTTTCTGGGTATCGGGGATGTTTCAAAAATTTTCATGATCTTTTTGATCCTCTTTTTTCAGATCCTTGTTCTGGTCAGAGACCAGGCAGCTACCTTGCGCCCGGAATTGATTCAAAGCGTACGCAGTCTTGGGGCTGGCAGACGGGCATTGTTCCGATTTGTATATCTGCCAGCCAGTATCCCTGCCATCCTAACTGCTTTACGTCAATCGGTTGGGACTGCGGTGGCGGTGCTGTACGTAGCTGAATTGTTCGCCACCCAGAAAGGTCTTGGATACTATATTTACCTCAAAGGATCAAATTTATTTGATTATCCAGCTATGTATGCGGGGGTGGTGGCAATGAGTGTCCTTGGTTTTGGATTGTATTTTGTGGTCGATTGGCTGGAACGAAAACTATGCCCATGGCAGTTTGCAAGTTAGCAAAAAAACCTTATGATAATTTCAGTCAACGCTAAAGTTCCAATTGGAATTACTGTTTCTTTAGTGTCCGATATAAAATAATCATAGAAGGAAAGATCTCAATGAACGCGATCAGAATTCATACAGATCAAGGAGATTACATCATTTGCCAGCCAGGCAGCGGTTTGATATCTACCGAGCAGGATATCCTGGATTTACTGGCGCAAGGGTATGATTTAGACCAGAATCGTTTGGTTGTTCATAGTACCGAATTACATCCCGACTTTCTTAATCTAAAATCCGGTCTTTTAGGGAGCATCTTTTTGAAACTTTCAAACTACCGAGTGAAGACAGCTTTCATTGTGGAAATGAAAAAGATACAGAGTGAACGATTTCATGAACTGATTTATGAGCATAAGCGCAGCCGTGAAATTCGATTCTTTGAAGATCTGGCAAGCGCAGAACAATGGTTATTTCAGGAATGAGTAGAAAAATGAAGAAACCTATTTATCTGGATTACAACGCCACCACACCCATCGCGAAGGAAGTGGCAGATGCCATGCTGCCCTATTTGTATGATCATTTTGGCAATCCTTCCAGCAGCCATCGTTTTGGTGTACAGGCAAAATTGGCAATCGATCTTGCACGCAATCAGGTAGCTAATTTGCTGGGTGCGCAACCATCTGAGATAATTTTTACTGGTGGAGGAACAGAGGCAAACAACCATGCCATTCGAGGTTATTGTTTGCAACATCAGCAACGCGGTAATCACATCATCACCTCTGCGATTGAACACCCGGCAGTTTTGGAAGTTTGCCGGGATCTTGAACGGGGAGGATTTGATCTGACTATTTTACCGGTGGATGAGTTTGGTCAGGTCAGTCCCATTGATCTCAAAGCGGCGATTCGTACGGATACGATTCTTATCACTATCATGCATGCCAATAACGAGGTCGGCACCTTGCAGCCTATTAAGGATCTGACATCAATCGCCAGGCGACATGGGATAGCCTTTCACACAGATGCGGCGCAATCGATTGGAAAAATTTCCGTACAGGTGAATGAACTGGGTGTTGATATGGTCTCAATTACAGGGCACAAGCTTTATGCCCCCAAAGGGGTTGGCGTGCTTTATGTTCGCAATGGGATCGAACTCAAAAATTTGATGTTTGGGGCAGGTCATGAAAGCGGACGACGGCCTGGTACCGAGAATCTGCTTGAGATTGTCGGATTAGGTAAAGCCTGCGCAATTGCCAGGCGCGATTTACAGACCAACCAGGTACATTTACTAGAAATGAGAGATTTTCTTTTAACAGAAATAAAAAAATCACTTGGAGAAGAACGGGTCATTATCAATGGACACCCTGAACAACGCTTGCCGAATACACTCAGTCTGGGCATCCGTGGAACTGAAGCTCATCAAATCCTGAATCAAATCAATGACCAGGTCGCAATCTCTGCAGGTTCAGCCTGCCATGCTGATTCAATTACCATCTCCTCTGTGTTACAAGCCATGCAGGTGCCGATAGATTGGGCTCAGGGAACCCTTCGATTTTCTGTTGGAAGGGAAACGACTCGCGAAGAAATCACCCTTGCAGTTTCCATTATCAGCAAAGCAGTTGAATCAAACGATTATCCATAAATTTTAAATAATTGTTTCACCTCAAAAAAAAACCGGCAGACGGATGTTTTTTTTGTGTATCACCATCAAAAACACCATGATCTCTAATTCATGAACCATTATTATTAAATTCCATCTTGACAAAAAATGATAATTGTATAAAATTAATTTTATAATAATCGAATTAATTATACAAGAATGGATAAAGATGGAAAATACTGAAAAAATTCAGGAACTGATTAATTTCTTTAAAGCATTGGCTGACCCAAACCGCCTGAAGATAATTGGGCTTTTGGCACAGCAGGATTTATCAGGGGAACAAATTGCAGAAATGTTGGCGGTTTCTCCTTCAACCATTTCACACCATTTGTCCCGTTTAAGTAAATCCGGTCTGGTCTCAGCACGGGCTGAGAGTTATTACAACATTTACACACTCAATGCCAAACGGCTTGAGTCATTATCAAAAGAATTGCTTGCGCCTGATCAGTTGCCGGCATTTGTTCGAGAGGTTAATATGGACGCGTATGATCAAAAAGTAGTGAAAAATTTTACCAACCCGGATGGAACTTTGAAATCCATCCCAGGGCAAATGAAAAAAATGAAGGCAATCCTTTTGTATATATTGCCAGATTTTGAACCTGAACGGCGATATCCGGAAAAGGAAGTTAATCAAATTTTGGAACGTTATCACGAGGATTATGCACAATTACGTCGGAATTTAATTGATACCGGGTTAATGAAGCGTGAAAATGGTATTTATTGGAAAGTTGAACAGCCACAAACAAGTTAATGAGTAGACAACATCTTTAAAACGGATGTTGTCTCTTTCGTCAGGACATTACACGATCCATCAAAGATTGCCATATAACATCTGGTTGCCAGATTCTTAGAACATCTTGATAAGCATTCTCATGATCTTCATGTAGATAAATTACCCGGTATAGAAATACAAAAACAGACACGCGCATGTTCAGGACACAGTGCACAAAGGTTTTAGAATCATGAAATTGCTGCATGGATGCAAAAAACTGGTCCAGATCAGAGATCGTTGGATTTTCCCACACCACCGGGATATGAACGTACTTCATCCCCAGAACGGTTACGAGATTACTTTCATCAGAAATAGCTCCCAGTGATTCATTCAACGCCAGATTAATCACCACTTGATAACCATTATCAGCAATACAGCTGAATTGAGTTCTCAGCGGCATGCCAGCTGTTCCTATTTGAGAATTTATTTCAAGGTAATTGGTTATCTCAGTTATTTTCGGTTCAGACATTTATACCGACAAAATCTGTTCAATTTTTTCCAATACATCACCTGAAAGAACTGGTTTCAATGTTCCCGAAACAATTTCCTCAATTTGAGTGGGGCGGGATGCACCGATCAGGGCTGAAGTAACCGCACGCTGGCGTAAAGTCCAATTGACAGCCAATTGCGCCAGATTAAGATCAAGATCAGCAGCGATCTGGTTAAGCTTTGATACTTTTTCAAGTACTTGGGGGGTGATGTTTTCCGGTTTTAAATATGTAACTGGTTTTCCTGCCCGGGAATCCGTGGGAATTCCCTGCAAATACTTATTGCTCAGGATCCCCTGTGCTAAAGGTGAAAAGACAATGCAACCTACACCTTCCTCATCAAGAATATTTAATAATTCCTTTTCAATCCAGCGATCGAACATATTATAGTTCGGTTGGTGGATCAGGCAGGGTGTTCCCAACTGTCTCAACATCTGGATTGCCAGACGAGCTTCTTTTGGACGGTAATTTGAAATGCCAACATAAAGCGCACGGCCGCTCCGGACAATAAAATCCAATGCACCCATAGTTTCTTCAAGGGGAGTGTCAGGGTCTGGGCGGTGGTGGTAAAAAATATCCACATAATCCAATCCCATGCGTTTTAGACTCTGATCCAGACTGGCAACCAGATATTTTCTTGATCCCCATTCTCCATAGGGTCCTGGCCACATGTCGTACCCAGCTTTGCTGGAGATGATCAATTCATCGCGGTAGGGGCGGAAATCCTTGGGAAATATTCTTCCAAATGTTTCTTCAGCACTGCCATAGGGCGGACCATAATTATTTGCAAGATCGAAATGAGTGATTCCCAGATTGAAGGCTGTTCGTAACATTGCCCGGCTATTTTCAATTGGATCGACCCCTCCGAAATTATGCCACAATCCCAATGAAATTAAAGGTAATTGAATACCACTGCGACCACAGCGGCGATATTCAATGGATTGATAGCGTTCCGGGTTAGGGTTATATTCTTTAGAAACAGGTAAGATTGCCATAATACCTCTTATTCTTGTGTTGTAAATTTTCTTCGGCTGGCACGTTCGATAAATATTTCTTGTGCGTTTTTTGCACTCCGTTTAGAATGTGGTTTTATTCTGTTATAAGTACCATCAGATTTCATCAGTCGGGCTTTTACATTGTCCATTAAGTACAATTCCAGGATGTTTTTCCGTATTTGACGAACCAACACTTTATCTTCGACGGGAAACAGAATTTCAACCCTTTGATTGAGATTTCTCGGCATCAAATCGGCACTACCCAGAAAAATTTCTTCTTCCCCATCATTATGAAAATAATAAACTCTGCTATGTTCCAGGAAACGTCCCAAAATACTGACAACGCGTATATTTTCACTCAAGCCTTTGATACCAGGTTTTAAACTGCAGATACCTCGAACAAGCAAATCAATTTTTACACCGACCTGTGATGCCTGATATAGTTTCTTGATAATGACCGGATCGACCAGTGAATTCATTTTGAAAATCAAGTGGCCATTTTTCTTTTTTTTATGGATGGTAATCTCGCGTTCAATCATTTGCTCAAATTTTTGACGCAGATTGATGGGTGCAATCAATAATTTACGGTATTCTTTTTTCGCGGAATATCCGGTGAGGTAATTGAAAAGATCACTTGCATCTGCGCCAATATCCGTATCTGCTGTAAATAATCCCATATCTTCATACAGATTGGCAGTTACATGGTGATAGTTACCCGTACCCAGATGCATGTAACGGCGGATATTTTCACCTTCTTTGCGTACAACCAGGGCGATTTTACAATGTGTTTTCAAACCTAACAAACCATAGGTGACGTGCACACCTTCTTGCTCTAGCATTTTCGCCCAACCAATATTGCTTTCCTCATCAAAGCGTGCTTTCAACTCCACCAGTACGGCGACTTGTTTTCCAAAATCACGTCGGGCTTCCAGTAATGTCTTAACGATCGGAGAATTTTTTCCCACCCGATAAAGCGTCATTTTAATCGTCAGGACGTTCGGATCACGGGCGGCTGCTCGAAGAAAATCTACTACTGGCAGAAAAGAATCGTAGGGATGATGTAATAGAATGTCATGAGATCGAATTGTGCTGAAAATCGATTTCCCGTCAAAAATATCTTTTTGGCGAAAGCGGTCTGGAATTGATTGAATAAAAGGGCGGTATTTTAGATTCGGCAAGTCGATCTGTACCAAATCCATCAAACTGTACATGTTCATAGGTGAATCAAGCGCATAGATATCGCGTGTATCCATGTCAAGGTTTTGAGCAAGTAAATTCTGTATTTGGATTGACATACTTTTATCTACGATCAAACGAATGACTTTTCCGAATCGGCGGTTTCGGACGCTTTCTTCCATTACTTCTAACAAATCCCCAGCTTCTAGTTCTTGTATCTCAAAGTCAGCATTACGGGTCACATGAAAGGGATATGATTCCAAAATTCGCATACCGGGGAATAAAGACTGTATATTTTCTTTTATTAGATGGCTGAGCCAGATAAAATAATGATGTCTGGGTGTTGAGCCATCGCGCCGGTATCCACCTGATGACCGTTTGATTGGCACCAACTGAGGCAGGGATGACGGAATTTTCACCCGGGCAAAATGTTCTTCCTGATCCTCATCCAGGATCGAAACAGCCAAATTCAGGCTAAGATTGGATATATGCGGGAAGGGGTGTCCTGGATCAAAAGCGAGTGGTGTCAAAGTTGGGTATACAACTTCTTCAAAATAACCGTTAGCAAATTCACATTGTCGTTCGGTCAACTGATTGTAAGAGAGAATATGGATACCATTTTTTTCTAATAATGGTGTGATCGTGTGATGCCAGTATTCTCGGGACTCCACCATTAATTTGTTGGCGATTTTTCGAATTTCAATTAATTGAAGGTTAGGTGTCAGACCATCTTTCGTGAGTGAATACACGCCTGCATCACGCTGCATGACCAGACCACCTACACGTACCATAAAAAACTCATCCAGATTAGAACCCAGGATGGCTAAGAACTTGACACGTTCCAGCAATGGATTTCGTTCATCCATTGCCTCTTCAAAGACACGTCGTTGAAATTCCAACATGCCTAATTCCCGGTTTATATAAAATTTGGCGTTTTCCAGATCATCAATAAGAACTTGAGCTTCCAGTGGGGGACTTAAAATCTCCTCTGTCATTCATCCTCCTCTTTCTGAACGTCATTTGGCTCGGGTTTTTTTCCGAAACTTCCGGTGACTATCATAAGTATACCTAATGCTAATAACGAAACCAAAACCACGCCAATCACTTTATTTTGAAAGAGATTACCAAAGAAAGCACCTTGATTTTCGGGATCATCAGGCGTAATGGTTGGTGTTGCATTTATGGGAAGATCGGTGGGACTAGGAGTAACTGTATTCGTTCTGGTCGGGCGGATGGTAGGTGAAGAGGTAGGTGTTATTTGAGAAGGATCTATGGTTGGTGTAATGACAGTAGGTTCTGGGGTGCGATTGGCTTCAAAAATTAATAATTTCTGACCAACATAAAGCGTAGGATCGGACGGATTAAGATTGTTCAAACGCACCAATTCATCAATTTTTGTATCATATGCTATGGCGATGCTCCAAAGTGCCTGACCGCTTAATACCTCATGGATGACGGCACCATTCTCATCTGGTGTGACTGTTTTAACAGGGATAATTAATTGAGATACTGGAGGAGTACTGGTAGTCAATAACTGGGTAGGATTAGGTGTGTATTGAACAGTACCACTGGTGTACGCTGCATGGACAATATACCAGACACGGTCACCATATTTATAAACACCAGCACCAATATGAACGTAGCTGGGATTGGTTGCCGGGAACATATGGGCTTCATCACTCCACCCTACCGCTATTTGGTCTATTGTCCATGGACCAATGGCAAAATTCTCGGTAGCAAAAACGGTTGCTCCCCCGCCATACCCATAAGCTTGAATTCGGCCACTGACATTTCCAATATGTGAACGCAAACCATTTACTGCCATATAGACTGCTGTATCATAAGCTGTGGTCATTAGGATGGGATCCACTTCCAGGGCAGAATAACCATTGGAAGTTCTCCAGCCGTTAATCAGGTTAATTAGATCGGTGGAAGTGACTGATTGAAGTTGCGCTGCCTGGACTGTGTTTTCTTTAAATGGCAGAGTATAAACAATCACCATAAAAATGATGATAAGGAAATTAATAATTTTTTTGTTCATAAATAGTTATTATACCGAATCAATCCAAGAGTCAACCCCCTTTGATGAAACTCACTGAATTTGGGTCATTAATTTGGTTAAAACAAAGATATTACCGCAGCATCTCAATTAATAGTTGGTGGCGAGCGATCTTGGCAATGATACATGCCGGTACACCAGATCATTAGGTGAAAAGAAACAAATTATCAAGTTGTTAAGATTTTGAAAGCCTTATATTTTGCTTTACTTGCTCAAAATGATAAAATTGTGCATAATAATGAAGAATATACATTAGAGATTGGGTAGGCGACTATGTCATCAAAAATGCTTTATGAAGCAATTGCTTTAATTCGGTCGGCTAAGTTAGATGAAGCGCGCCGAATAATATTTGAAATAATTCGTACCGAACCCACCAATGAAATGGCCTGGATGTGGTTGGCAGAAACACTTTCATCCGATAGTGACAGAATGAAGGTATTGAAATCCTGTCAGTTGGAAAATCCTAATTCCAGAATTACGAATATGGCCATCCAAAAATTGCAGGAGAAAATCGATCAGGAAGCTGCCCAGGCACCTTCTGTTTCTCCTTTTAAAGATGGTGCTACATTCGATCCGAATTTGCCAGATAGAACTGGTCATACGGGTGCAATTATTGGATTTGATGGTTCTTTCATTGTGTCAGAAGTGTCTGATTTTGATGATGTGATTGATCTGAGGAAAATTGTGGACGAAGTCTCACCTTTTAAAGAGGAAACTGAGTCTGAGGTTGAACTCGATTCCACACAAGTTTTTTTGTCAGATGTAGAAGAGAAATCAGAACCTTTTGGTTTTGAAGACACAAATGAAGATATCCAATCTGGTGAGCTGGAATTTGAACCTGATCTTTCTGGATTATTTCAAGATGAAGAAACTGGATTGAAAGAAGAAAACGCATTTGTGTTTGAAGATGACGGTAGCTTTGACCAGGAGGGTAGCCCTGAAGAAGAAAATGAATTAGAAAGATTATTATCTCAAACAATGTTTTCGGATGATGAAGAATTAAAAGAAGACGAATTAACCGCGTTTGATCTTGGATTTATGGAAGATGCTCCAACCATTATCAGCTCTCCAATTGACCTTACAGAAGAAGATACAGATAAAATTCGAAGTCTGTTGCAAGAGGATGATCTGGTTGAAGATCGTGTGATTGAAAGTGGAGTAGAGGAGTTTGAACAGAGACGAAAGAAAAAAGACCGTAATCTGGTCATTTTAGTTTCCGGATTATTTGTCCTTATTGCGATTTTATGTGTGGTAGCTGTTTATGTTGTTTTGAATTACTCAAAATTTACAGGGCTAGCACCCATTGCAACAGCTACCCAACAAATGGTGATCGTACCGGAAGAAGTTGCAACAGCTACACTTATTCCAACTCCTACGAATACACCGGTACCCACAGCAACGCCAACAACAATTCCAACCCCAACCCCTCTGGTTGCACTGAGTAATCTCTCGATTAATCCTGAAAATTCAGGATCATTACAAGTTAAGTTGACAAGGGTATTCGAGAACATAGCAGTGACTTCCCTTGCTGGAACCTACGTTGCTTTTTCAGATGATGAGATAGTTACCATTTTGAATTCGGAAGATGGTACCCAATTGTTCGAATTAAGTGAACATACGTCAACAGTCACGGATATGGTTTTCTCAGCTAATGAAGATTATTTAGTGAGTGCTGCGGATGACTTTTCAATCTATCTTTGGAACTTAAACTCGGGTACATTGGAAAAACGTTTTGTGTTTGATGGAAATGCAGTCAACCGGATATTTGGGAGCAGTGGTAGCAAATATCCGCGAATAGTTAATGTCGATTACTCACCTGATGGCAGCACCATTGCAGCCGGAACCTTTGGTTTGATCAGTATTTTTGACATTCCCACGGGACTTTCTCGTGGGCTATATGAAATTAATGCTGTTGAATTACAGAAGATTGCAGCAGACGCTCAGGAGCTTACAGGGTTTGATGTAAAATTCAATGAAAATGGCTGGGTGTTGGCTGCAGCAATGAGTGGAAAATTGGTCGGAGTGGATTCATTGGATGCAACCCCCCTATACCAGTTTGATCTGAGTCCTGTGGCGCGCGTGACATTTTCAGATGACCGGTTGGAAATGGTAGAAGCTGATACTGGTGGTGTTTCTTTGCGTAGACTTGATACAGGCGAAGTTTATAATGGGTTTGGAGGCAAAGAAGAAAAGCCCAACAAGGCCGCGCCTGTATTTGTATTATCAGAAAAATGGGAAAAGATAGGAATAGAGACAGATGCAGAGGAAGATGATGTTCAATTAACGATTTGGGATATTAATCAGGATCAAAAAATTATTGATTTTGCATCAGTGTGTGTGAATAATAACTGTAGAACTCCCGTTTTCGCATTCTCACCAAATGGTGATTGGATTGTAGTGGAAACAAATGTGGAAGGGATTACGTACGCAAAAGTAATTGAATTGGAAAAAATATCCGAAATTCATCAATTTGATAAATTCTCATCACCGATACAATCAATTTGTGTGTCACCTAACTCAGATCTAATTACGATATTAAATCAAAACGGTGTTTTACGAATTTGGGATCTTAAATTTGGAGCGCAACGTATTTCTCTGGATGCCTCAGGAATAAAAAACATTGAATTTTCTAAGAATGGACAATTCTTATTTGGTTGGAATCTGGAAAAATTTGTGGTCTGGTCAACTCCTTGATATAAAGTTGGATTAAATTTCAACTACCAGACCTTTCGCTTGTCTGGTAGTTAAAGTCGGAGGTACAAATGATGTCTATCGTTGATCAAAATGAAACCCATTTATTTTTGTCCCATCTGGATAAATGGCTGTTTGATTTACCCACCAAAACATTGAGTGAAATCACAGAAAGGCCTGAAAAAGTCGCGATAATCTGTGTGGATATTATTAAAGGTTTTTGCAGCATCGGTCCGCTTTCCAGCCCACGCGTTGCAGGCATTGTAGACCCAATCGTTGTTTTAATGAAACGAGCATGGCAAGAAGGTGTAAGAAACATCCTGCTGAGTCAGGATACCCATGAGCCGGATGCTGAGGAATTTTCCTCCTGGCCGTCCCATTGTATTCGCGGTACAGAGGAAGCAGAAACGGTGGATGAAATCCGGCAGCTGCCTTTTTTCGAACAGCTGTTGGTATTGGAGAAGAACTCAATCGCAAGTGGGCTGAATAATGATTTTCAAAAATGGGTGCTGGATCATCCGGAAGTGGAGAATTATATTGTGGTGGGAGATTGTAGTGATTTATGTACCTATCAATTGGCTATGTTTCTTCGACTGGATGCCAACGAACGTCAGGTGAAAAGAAATGTCATTTTGCCAGAAAATTGTGTTCAGACATATGATATGCCAATCGATAAAGCACAAAAAATTGGTGCTTTTGCTCATCCAGGTGATTTAATGCATGGGTTCTTCCTGTACCATATGGCTTTAAATGGAATTAAAGTCGTGAAGTCAATCGAATAAAAAAGGCGGCAGAACCGCCTTTATTAAGAAGTAGGGTATCTTTTTCATCGTAGTTAGGGTGTTTTTGATGGGTAATTGCGCATCAAAAACACCCGCAAATCTCGTTTTACTTGGATGATACGAATTAGAAAAAAATTATGGGGTTGGATTCTTCCAATAACTGATTTCATCGACTGATATGGTGAAATCTGTGGTTTCTCTTGCTCCAACAAACAGACCAAAACTACCCAGGCTGAAGGTGGCATCCTTCACTTCATTAATGAGGACGCCATTGATGTAGATGATTAAGCGGTCTCCAACTGCCATTATACCGATTTTGTTGCTCTTATTACTGCCGGTCTGAATTGCATTGGAAGTTGTCCAATTAATATGGGTTGTCATGGCACCTTTGTCACCAATCGTGGCATCCCATTCCCGTAAACTATATTTGCCATCACAAGAGACACCCAACAAATACCCTTTATTGGCTTCGCGGGCAACTGGAACGCGGAAGATGAAGCCATAGCGGTCAGTACCAGAGCAGGTACCTGTGCTGATGGCAGCTTCGATGTATACATTGGCTAATTGTTCCGTTGCAGCTAAACGCCAGCCATCTGTGGTGGTCAGTCCGGTTAACCTTAATTGACCATCTTTGAATACTATTGCAGTATATTTATCCACTCCGGTTGGCCAGTAGGTGTCCTTATCCATCGTGTCTGTCCAACTGGCAGCTCCTAATTTCGTGCGTGGATCTTCTGCCGGGGGTGTGAATGCAGGTTGCAGTGTCACAACAACAGTCGGAACGACAGCATTGGTTGCTGTTGCCTGTTGGGTGGCGGTGGGTTGTGCTGGTTGTGTCGCTGCCTGTTCTGGTTGAGAGGTTGGTTGCTCTGTTTCCGATACAACTGGTTCTGCTGTAGTTGCCTCTGGCTCTGCAGTTGCCAAAGGAGGCAATTCAGCTGTGGGTAACCCATCGGTTGGTTGGGGCATTTCGGTTAAAATTTTTGCCACCCGGGTAGCCATTTCTTCATCTGAAACAACCGGTGGAGTTGCCTGTGTGAGAGGCAATGTACAGGCGCTTAAAACAGCAATCACACTAATAAAAAGAATTGTCTGAAAAATAGATTTACACATTTTTTCTCTCCTTAAAATTCCATAATCATTCATACTGACGAAAAAGCTGGTGCAATCGTTCCCTGCTTACAGTTTATAACCTATTTGACGTAAGAAACCCTTGCGCCAGGCGATATCTTCCGCTGCTTCAATACCTTTCGGACGGGAGCCATCAATCACACCCAGAATTCCTCTGCCATTTTCACTCTCGGCCACGATGACTTGGGTTGGATTGGCTGTGGCACAGAACAATGTGACAATCTCAGGTACGCGTTGCAACGCTTGCAACACATTAATGGGGAAGAAACCTGATCCTAAAAAGAGGATGAAACTGTGGCCAGCACCAATTTTTAAGGCATTGTTTTTTGCCAGTTCGATCATCCCAGGATTGGTACCCGTCCAGCGAACCAGACATTTTCCTGAAGCTTCACAAAAAGCAAAACCAAACTGGATGCCAGGAACAGTGCTGACAAGCGCTTCGTGTACATCGTCCACGGTTTTAATAAAATGAGATTGCCCCAGCACAAAATTGATTTCGTCTGGTTTTTCAACTTTTACGGTCAGGATTTCCATTATTCCTCCAATAGAAAAGGGTTGCAAATTTGGTGCCTTTTATTAACCATTTTTTATTGCTCACCTACTATTGTAATGAACTGTTAAGAAAATTCAAACACTTTGAATTCAATTTCTAATCAATATGATTATGGCATATAAATAGTAATTCGTGTATCAAAATGTCGATACTCTCTTGAAATCCTCAATCTGGATTGAGATAAGGTAAAATATAGAGGATCTTGAAAGGAACATCTTTTGTTTGAACTTGTTTTTTTAGGTACATCAGCTTCTGCTCCATCAATCAACCGTAATTTGCCTGCCCTTATGGTTAAACATGATGAATTCCGATTTTTAGTAGATTGTGGTGAAGGAACCCAACGACAGATCCTTCAGGCAGGTATCGGGTTTAAACGACTTAATCGCATATTGATCACACACGGACATCTGGATCATATCCTGGGTCTGGCAGGTTTGCTTTCTACATTACTACGCTGGGAAACGATTGAAACTCTGGAAATTTATGGTGGCAAAGCAGCCTTAAGCCGAGTCCACGATTTGATCTATGGAGTCGTTTTACGGGGGAATCAATCTCCATTTGATCTTGCTTTGATACCGATCGAAGAGGGTGTGATCATTGAAGAAAATGAATTTGATATTACAGCAATACCGGTACATCATCGCGGTCCTGATAATTACGGCTATCTTTTCCAGGAAAAGGGACGATATCCATTCATGCCGGAAAAAGCAGAAGAATTGGGCATCCCATCCGGACCATGGCGGCGTGACCTTGTAAATGGAAAAGCTGTCACATTACCGGATGGACGCAAGATACAACCGGAACAGGTTTTGGGGGATTACAAAGCAGGTACACGCATGGTTGTGCTGGGCGATATAGGTGAGACAGAATCACTAACGTTCTATTGTGATCAGGCAGATGCGCTGGTTACAGAAGCGACTTATCTGGAATCTGAGGCGGAAATGGCGCGACAGTTTGGCCATATGACGGCTCGCCAATCTGCAGAGCTGGCTTCCCGAGCCAACGTCAAACAACTCATATTAACCCATCTTTCGCGTCGATATCGGGAACGGGATATTCTGGCTGAAGCTCAGGCAGTGTTCCCAAATACAATCGTTGCCCGCGATTTCGATACATTTATCGTTAAAAAAGAAGAATAAAACAATCGCTTATTCTCTTTGCGCTCGATTTTTTTGAATTTACGGATAGATATCCGCTACCGATTCGTAGATATGGGTTGGTAAATATGGAAAATGATCGATATCTTCCCGGCGGGTAATTCCGGACAAGACCAGAATTGTACCCATACCACTCTGAACACCAGCAACGATATCAGTATCCATACGGTCACCGACCATGATGGTATCTTCGGAATGTACTCCCAGATATTTGATGGCTGTCCGCATCATCAAGGGGTTGGGTTTGCCTACATAAAATGCTTTTTTGCCGCTGGCAGATTCAATCATGGCAGCCAGTGCTCCTGCACCAGGCACAATTCCTTTCTCGGATGGCCCGCTTGGATCGGGGTTGGTGGCAATGAATCGGGCACCATTGATCACTAATTGAATAGCTTTTGTGAAAAGATCTTGATTAAGAGTCTCAGTCTCAGCCAGGACAACATAATCGGGATTATGTTCTGTGATGATATAGCCAACATCGTGTAGCGCTGTCGTCATTCCACTTTCTCCAATCACAAAAGCTTTTCCTTCAGGACGTTGTGATTTTAGAAAAAAGGCTGTTGCCTGTGCAGAAGTAAAGATCGATTCCGGGGGTATGTGAAGACCTGACATCAACAATCGATAAGAAAGATCACGAGGAGTGAAACGTGAGTTGTTCGTTAATACAAGAAATTTTGCTTCAGCTGTCCGTAAGCGCTCCAAAAATTTATCAGCCCCAGGGATCATTGTTTTCCCTTTAACCAGCACACCATCCATGTCAATCAGATAATTCTTTACCATAACAGTTCCAATTCTAACTCGTAAGTCTCTAGTTTATTATAGTACAACCTGATTTTGGTTAAGAATGAATAGTGTAGCCTCTCAAAAATTCGGGGTTGGTAGGTGTTTTTGGTAAATTTATTTGCCAAATATCCCTGATCGCGAAGATAAAAAAGGGCCAAATAATGCCAATAAGTCTAAATAAGACAAATTCTCTCTTTATTACAAAAACCATTTGACATCAATAATCCATTATGATAAACTTTTTTAGTTAGTGTGAAGCCCCACTAGCGGTACTCTTATCCAGAGAGGCGGAGGGAACGGCCCTGTGAAGCCTCGGCAACCAAAAGACCTAACGGTGTTTTAAGGTGCCAATTCCGACAGAATGATCTGGAAGATGAGAGGGAAATGAGTCCAATAAATTGGATTGCCCCTCACCGACCTGAGGGGCAATTTTAAATCTGGAGGTATAACGTTTAATGAATACATCTTTTATGAATTCGCCGAAGTACTTATTTACTTCCGAATCGGTAACAGAAGGTCACCCTGACAAAATGTGCGATCAAATCAGTGATGCAGTTCTGGATGCCTGTCTGGCGCAAGATCCACGTTCGCGTGTAGCTTGTGAAGTCGCTACCAAAACTGGTTTTGTCATGCTATTGGGTGAAATCACAACCAATGGGTTTGTTGATTTTGACCAATTAGTAAGGAAAATCGTCAAAGAAATTGGTTATGACAGCAGTGAAAAAGGTTTTGATGGCAATACCTGTGCTGTACAGGCAGCAATTGCTCAACAATCAGGTGATATTGCCATGGGTGTTGACAAAGCTTTAGAGGCAAAAACTGGCGAGATGACAGAAGCCGAGATTGAACAGGTGGGAGCCGGTGATCAGGGAATGATGTTCGGTTTTGCCTGTAATGAAACCGAAACGCTGATGCCCATGCCTATTTATCTGGCGCATAAATTAACCCGACGTCTGAGTGAAGTTCGCAAGAATGGCGCATTGCCATGGTTACGCCCGGATGGTAAAAGCCAGGTGACAGTCGAATATCATCATGGGAAACCAACCCGCGTGGATACCGTTCTGATCAGTACCCAGCATGCGCCAGAAATTTCCCAGGAAGAAATCCGCGCTGCAGTGATTGAACACGTGATCAATCCCGTTATCCCTGCTGAATTACTGAATGGGAAAGTTAATATCTATGTAAACCCAACCGGTCGATTTGTGATAGGTGGACCGATGGGGGATGCCGGTTTAACCGGTCGAAAGATTATTGTTGATACCTATGGTGGGATGGGGCGTCATGGTGGCGGTGCCTTTTCCGGAAAAGATCCGACGAAAGTTGATCGTTCTGCTGCTTATGCAGCCCGCTGGGTGGCTAAAAATGTGGTGGCTGCTGGTTTGGCTGAACGCTGTGAAATCCAGGTGGCATATGCGATCGGGGTTGCGTATCCATTGAGCGTCAATGTTGAAACATTTGGTACCGGTGTAATCCCTGATGATGAAATCGCCAAAGCAATTGAAAAGGTGTTCGATTTACGTCCGGGTGCCATTATTCGTGATTTAGATCTGCGAAAACCGATCTATCAACAAGTAGCTGCCTATGGACATTTTGGCCGTGATGACCTCGATCTGACCTGGGAACGAACCAACAAAGTTGATGAGCTGCGTAAAGCAGCAGATTTATAATTCCATTTAGCATATTAAAATCAAAAGAAGCTGGCTCAAAAGTCTACAAAGGCTTTTGAGTCTGTTGTTTATATCTCTTTGAATGCATTACACTTGAGGATTTCCCTTTGATTTGTCCGAAGAAAGGTGTCTGATTAAGAATCAAGAAAAATCGCAATGGATCTTAAAAATGCAGGCTTATGTCCAAAGACAGGTGCAACGCACTTTTGGGTTAAGCATGATTATTCGTTATTGCAAACACCTGTGTTGTCTTTTGATTCCCAAGTGCAGCGCACCTTTTCTGGAAGAGCAGCATACTTTTGGTGCTTAGAATGTTTATAAAGGAAGGAATTAAATTCATTCCTCTTCTTGATCAATATTATTGTCAGTTTCCACTCCATAATCCAGCACATCCCGCACGTTGGAATGGGATAGAGGCGGGCTGATGATTCCTTTATCCTCCAGTTCATCAACCATGCGGGCGGCACGCGTGTAACCGATGCGCAATTTCCGCTGTAACATGGTGATCGATGCTTTTCCTTCTTTACGTACAATCTCTATTGCCTGTTTTAATAAAGGATCATCATCATTCCCAGCCATATCTTCGAATAAAGGCACTTGTTTGAGCGATGGATCATCAAGATTAATACTGGAAGTACTTTGATCGCTGGTGGTAACTGGCGTAGGTGGTTTAATATTCATTGCCTGAAGACGCCAATAATCCACCGTACGAGCAATTTCTTGTTCAGTAATAAAGACACCCTGTAGACGTACCGGAGCAGCAGCATCCGGTGCTTGAAAGAGCATATCGCCACGTCCGAGCAGGCGTTCAGCGCCGGGTTGATCGAGAATTACACGGCTATCAATACCAGAAGCGACAGCAAAGGCGATACGAGATGGAAAATTGGCTTTGATCAAACCAGTGACCACATCGGTTGATGGACGTTGTGTCGCCAGGATCAGATGAATACCAGTCGCACGGGCAAGTTGCGCAAGACGGGTTAGTCCACGTTCGGTTTCATCTGGAGCCAGCATCATTAAATCGGCCAATTCATCGATCACTACCACCATGTAAGGTAATTTATCGGGTTGGGATTTGTTGTATTCTGTGATATTACGGGTACCAACCTGAGAGAAACGATGATAGCGCGCATCCATTTCTCGTTGTATCCATTGGAGAGCTCCTACCACTTTTTCTGTATCCGTGATTACCGGAGATAGAAGATGCGGAATGCCATTGTAGCCAGTTAATTCTACTCGTTTAGGATCAACCATGATAAAGCGTAGCGTCGCGGGAGAATTATTCAACAAGAGACAACAGATAATTGAATTGACACACACTGATTTGCCTGAACCGGTTGTCCCAGCGATCAATAAATGCGGTAACCCTGAGAGATCGGAGGAGATAGGTTCGCCGGAGACATTCATCCCCAGGGCAATTTTCAGGGGAGATCTCTTCAGTGTGTAACTTTTACTATCAATAATCTCCAACAAGGTGACCCGGTTGGATTCTGAATTAGGTACCTCGATACCAACATAACTATGGCCTGGCACAGGCGCTTGAATCCGGATGCGTGGTGCAGCCAGTGCTAAAGCCAGGTCATCTGCCAGGTTGGCAATTTTGCTGACTCTCACGCGTGTTCGACCAGAACGTGTCTCAACAAATAGCGGTTCCACACCAAATTGGGTGATGGTTGGCCCCCGTTTTATCTCGATTACCCTGACTGGTGCACCAAATGATGCGAGCGTCTCCTCAATCAAATTGGCACGTTCCTTATCAATATTACTCTCGATGCTGATAACTGTAGCTGGATCAAGAATGGTTTTAATATCTGGAAGGTGCCATTGACCGGCACTGGCTCCCTGGGTAACGGATGGCTGTAATCGGGTTTCCGCAGTTGAAGAAACATGCTGGCTTGAGGATGATGAAGAAGTCGATCTTTGAACCGGGGTTGCAACAACAGGTTTTTCGGTTTTCTGCTGGGTTGGAGCAGTGTGACCTAATGGAATAAAATCATCTTCCAATATTTCTGTGGTTTCATTCAATGCTTTTGCTCTGGATTGTTGAAGAAGCTCTTTGCGTTTTTCTTGTGCTCTTGTGGTTTGTCTACTATGCAAATCTGATTGAATTTTCTCAATGATTGGCTGAAATTTTCTGAATAAGTCAGGGATGGAGAGATCGAGAGTCAGACCTAAAGCGATCAACAACCAGGCAGACATCACAATTACTGCACCTGCCTGTCCGAGACCTTTTATCAAATAGACTTCGAAAAATGCGCCCACATACCCACCACCCTGTCCGGATTTTGCGGTTTCCCATCCTCCAGGTGAAAATAAATGCAACCAGGCAAGAAGATTCAGGTAAAGCAAAATGATGCCTGTGATCCTTTCCGCAGAAAGAAGCGGTAATTTCTCAATGTTTCTTAAAACTAACCAGATCCCGACGATCAACAAAGCCAGTGGCAGGACGAAAGTACCCCATCCAGCCACCTGAGAAATGGAAGCAATCCACCATCCGGTGACCGAGCCACGTTGAGAGGAGAGTTGTGCGAGAATGGTGAGAAAACCAACCAATGCCAGAAAGATTCCGAGAATATCCAGCTTGCGTTCATTCGAAATATTATTCCATTGCCACGCAGATTTCGAGGAAGATCGGCGAGAACTTCGTGATCTGGTTTTCGATTTAGAACTGGACAGCGTTTTGGATCGGGAGGTGCTCATTGGTGATCGAGATGAGGTTCTTACAGAACTTGATGATCGCGATCCTGATCTATTACTACCTGAAATGGGTTTTTGTGCCAAGAGGACTCCAAACCGAATAATTACCTATATGGGTGTTATTGGTGGTTTTTTACCACCAAAAACAAACGCCAATCTCTTTTTATCGAAATGATACGAAAGGTTGTTCTAATTATAACAAATTTACGAAGGGTTGTTCTTTTGAATTAAAGACTGGATCACTTTTCTGGTTGCCTGGAAAGCTATTGGTGGTAGTTGATCCAACGGAAAAAAAGCGACTTCGTCTGCATCATCTCCAGCCGTTAATATTCCCCCGATAATTTCCGCATCATAGACGATCACCATGTCAGCACCGCGATCATGTTCTCTCCCACTGATGATTTCTCGTAACCCGGAGATATTCACTTCCAAACCTGTTTCTTCGAAACATTCACGGATTGCAGCATGTTCCGGATCTTCGTGTGCATCAATAAAACCAGCCGGTAAAGTCCATTCGCCTTTATTAGGGTTAAAGATTCGTCGTGCTAACAATATTGATCCATTTTGTTGTACCAGTACTGCGGCTGCAACCTTGGGGTCTTCATAGTGCACCCAATCACAAGCCGGGCAGAATGCTCGTAATTTTTCATATACTAATTTTGTTTGTGATGGCATTCCGCAGTAAGGACAGAATTTTATTGAGTCATTGTGGTGATGGGTCAATTAGAATGACCTTTTTCGTAGAATGAAGGCAGTGATGGCCGAAATAATGGCAATACCGCCAAGGAGTATCTGACTGAAACGCAACCAGGGGAAGGGTTCTGATAATGTTTTGATTGGTTCGCGTGAAGATTCCTGTAAAATACTCAACACCGAATTATTAAACGCCTCAGTCTCATCCGCAGAACGGATACCCAGAATGGGACCAGCGCCGGTGATTGGTTCTGCATCCATGCTTTTTGCTAAAGCACTATTTTCTAAAGCACCTGGTGCGGGTTCTTCTCCAGGCGTTTCAGGTTCTCCTGGCATGACATCAATACCGCCACCCATTGGTGGAGCCGTCATCATACCAGGATCAGCGCTACCTCCACCCATACCATATGCTTTTCCTTGGGGATACCCCCACTCGATGATCATTGGTGGTTCAGATGATTCCATTGAATCTGCTGCTGCCATCGGAGCTGCCTCCATCGACAATGATTCATTCGACGCCGCAAATTGTGCCGATTTACCAACCGGTAATATGCCAGGTAAGAATTCAAACAGGAGCACAACCACCAAAAAGATGGTTGCGATCACTGAGGCAAATGAGAAAAATGGAAATAAAGGTTTCTTCGCAGGGCGAATTTGTGCTGCCATTTCTGGTGTTAATGTGAAACTTCGGGGAACAGCTACCTTTTTTGCGTGTTGCAGTAAAAACCGAGTTTGTTGCATTTCTCGTAATGCTTGCTGAAGTTGTGGTTCGCTGGCGAGACGTTTTTGAATAGCCAAACCATCCTGGTTAGATAATTGTCTATCCAGGTAGTTTGATAATAGTTGCCAGTCTTTTGGTGAGTAATTCTTGTTCATAGTGTTCCCTCACCATCAAGACGAAAAATATCGGGTAAAAGTTCCCTGAAAAATTGTAAACATTCCCGCAATTTCCCACGAGCGCGAGCCAATCGGCTTTTGATTGTACCCAATGGCAATCCAGTGGAATCGGAAACTTCCTGATAATCCATTCCCTGTATATCGACCATGACGACCACCAAACGAAAATCCTGTTTCATTGACTGCAAACAATTTTGAATAGCTCCTTCTAATTCAGAAGATTCCAGGACTTCTTCCGGTGAGGGATTGTCATCCTTTAGCCAGGAAGGCGATTCAATTTCTTCCTCGCCATCCGCATCAAACGGTTCCAGGGGAGTGGTTGGTCTTCTTTTTTGACGACGGATTTCATCCAGACATGTGTTGGAAACGATGCGCAATACCCAGGATTTGAACGATCCACCCCTGTAACCAGAAAGAGCTTTATACGCAGAGATGAAAGCATTTTGGGTTGCATCGGCAGCGGTATCGGGATCACCTAACATGCGATAAGCAAGGTTAAAAGCCAATTCCTGATATTCAAGCACCAAACGATTAAAAGCGTTTAAATCGCCTTGTTGTGCTGATAGTGCTAGTTCGATTTCATCCATATTGTTTCTTCCCGATGGCATCTATCCCGGTATTCGTTACTTTGTACATTATATACCACACCTACATTGATCTGCAAACAACTTGTTTGCATAATGAAATCTCATTTGCTTCCAATATCAATTTTCTATTTTGGCAGGTGTTTATGGCTGAAAAACATCAGCCAAAAACTCTCAAACGCAAATGTTGAAATGATCTGTTTTTCTCTTACAAAACGAAATTTTCTGGAAAAGGTTAAAAACGATATAATATCAAAAGGCAAGGAGTTAGCGATCTATGGATTAAAGGTTTAATTAAAAAGAATTTCGGTACACTTCATGCGTTTACAATACTTACGAAATATTTATTCACTTATTTACCGATGGTTTAATGTGCCCCATTCATCCCCAGAGATTAACCGTCTTAATTTTCGGAATGTTCAAATTGATGCCATCGGGGTTGGCCTGGCGAGTACCGCTGCACCGTTTCTTCCAGTTTTATTGGCACGTCTGGGTGCCAGTACATTGGAAGTAAGTATGTTAACCTTCATGCCAGCATTAACTGGTGTGTTATTAGCGATTCCGCTGGGTAATTTTCTCGAAACCAGAAAAAATATTATTCCCTGGTTTAGTTTTGCTCGTCTGGGGGTGCTGCTTAGTTATGGCTTTACGGGATTATTGGTCATCCTGCTGCCTGAAGCCAGTGCAATCCTTGGCATTCTTGGATTATGGGCTGTTGCCACGGTACCACAGACGATTTTGGCAATTTGTTTTTCCGTAGTGATGAATAAGGTGGCAGGTTCTCGCGGGCGTTTTGAATTAATGTCGCATCGCTGGTCGATCCTGGGTTTCACAAATGCTGCCACTGCTTTAATTGCCGGCCAATTTTTAGATCGCGTCGCATTCCCTCTTAATTATCAAATTCTATTCATAACCCTGTCTATTGGTGGCATGATCAGTTTTTATTTTTCCAGTAAGATTGTTGTATCTGATAATCTACCTCAAATTAAGAAAGCTAAAAGTAGTTTTATAGAGCAGGCAAACTCATATAGTAGTTTAATCCGAAGTGAGAAACCATTTGTTTCTTTTATATGGAAACGGTTTGTCTTTCTTACCGGGGCAGCACTGGCAGCACCACTTCTGCCACTTTATTACGTGAGAGCCATTAATGCTTCCGATTATTGGATTGCATTGATCCATATCGCTTCCAACACAACGGTAATCATTGGTTATTTTTTCTGGATGAATCAATCCAGACGACGAGGATCACGGATTGTACTCCTGGCAACCACTTTGGGCAGTGCCCTGTATCCCATTCTGGTGGGGATAAGTCATCAAGTATGGCCAGTGGTAATATTTGCAGGTCTCAATGGAATCTTCCAGGCTGGTCTGAACCTGGTGTTTTTTGATGAGTTGATGAAAAGGGTACCACCAGACCACAGTGCCACTTTTGTGGCTGTTGCCCAAACCCTTCAATATTTATCGATGGTTGCAGCTCCGCTCCTGGCACCGGCATTATCGAAATGGTTGGGATTTGGCAATTCATTAATGTTGGCAGGTGGGATCGGAATTTTTGGATTTATGTTATTTCTTTTAGAAAAAAAACAAATACTTCCTGAAGGAGAATAGGTTGTCTACGTTCCAGCCTTTTTCATGGACAATAATTGCCAGATTAAACGCCAGATTATAAGTCCTAACACAGATGTTGCCATCATCACCAGCACAAAAATACCAATTGTTGGTGTATTCAGAATGAATCCACGAATTACCACACCCAGTGGCACACTCAAAACGCTTGCCCATAAAAGCCGCCACCAATTCTTGAGTAAAGATGGTTGTTTCTTGTTCCAAAGACCTAATAACGGTGCGGCCATACCCCATGCCAGGCACATTGGCAGCCAGTTTGCCAGAATGCGGCGCAGGTCAAATTGGCTGTTGTGGGTTGCAAAGCCGATTAAGGTGACCAATAATAAGGTAAGAAAATCGCCGAGTATCAAAAGGTTTGAATAATCATTATTCTTTGCATTCATACAATTATTATAGATGATTCCTGTCAGAACTCTTAAATGAAAAGACACAAAATTATCGTTGAAAAATTTGATCCTCCATAAGAAATCAGCTACACTAATACTATGGAAGAAAAACCTCTCTTCTATTTGGGAATTGACCCCAGTCAACGCTACCAACCGTATGTTTACCTGGCGTTAGATGAAAAACTGCATGTTCAGGCAATCGGAAACGGCCCGTTACGAGAAGTATTGGCATTTTTGGCTGGAATAGGTTCAGCCTGTGTGGCTATCAATGCTCCTCAATCGCTTAACATGGGACTGGTGGACGAGGATGAGGATACTCAAACTTTATTTCCTGTGCCTGCCAGTAAACGGGGGGATTTGCGGAAAGTTGAATTTATGCTCTTGGAAGAAGGTGTACAAATTACGCCGACACCTGCTGATGAATCTGAATCAATGGTCTGGATGCGGCGAGGTTTCAAGCTTTATCAGAAGATCCAAAAACTGGGTTATCAATCATTTCCTGATGACAATGACCGACAATATGTGGAGTCTCCAGCAGAAGCGATCTTCAGCCGGTTGGTGGGTGGTACCCCCTTGTTTGATGCATTGAGCCTGGAGGGAAGATTGCAACGACAATTAATCCTTTACGAACAGGGTCTGGCTGTTAAAGATGCGATGAAATTCTTTGAAGAAGTTACCCGTTTTCGATTAATTAAAGGCATCTTGCCAGCAGATGATATTTATCAACCAGGGGAATTGAATGCAATGGCCTGTGCGCTGCTGGCCTGGATGCTACATCATAAAACAGAAAAGGTAAAATCAATGGGGGATAAACGGGAAGGGGAGATTTACCTTCCATTAAAAGAAGAAGAAGCTCTACGGTTAAGATATTAGATATTTCGATATCGAAGCTTCTACAAATCCAAATAATCCACAGAAATTTCGGATAGAATTTATCCAGATTATCTTAAGAATAAGGATTTTGGTATGAATGCAGGTATGTGGTTAAAAGCATTAAAAGTTATTCCCAGGATTGATAAAGCCGAATGGGATGAATTGGATATCATTTCACGCTGGTTGATCTCCACCCGTGCTGCTGTTTTGATCATGACCTTTATCTCTGCAGCCTTAGCGGGTATTTTTGCCTGGCGGGATGGTAGTTTTCATCTTGGACGATGGGTATTGTTGGTGATTGGATTGATTTTTGCGCATGCAACCAATAACCTCATCAATGATTTGACCGATTATAAACGGGGAGTTGACGAAAACAACTACTTCCGTACTCAATATGGCCCACAACCAATACAACAGGGTTTATTAACCATCCGAACGCTTTTGGTATACATCGCTTTCACAGGATTGATTGCAGTGGCTGCAGGGATTCCCTTGGTGATTCAAGGAGGAAGTACAGCACTGTGGTTAATGATTGCCGGTGTTGTTTTTGTCTTGTTCTATACCTTCCCCTTGAAGTATATTGGATTGGGTGAAGTGGCTGTTTTGATCATTTGGGGTCCTCTGATGATTGGTGGTGGGTATTATGTTGTCAGTGGTGCCTGGGATTGGAATGTTGCCTGGGCAAGTTTGCCATATGCACTAGGTCCTACTTCGGTTTTATTTGGCAAGCATATAGACAAATTGGTGGCGGATAAAGCAAAGAAAATTCATACCATGCCGGTGATCCTGGGAGAAAAAGCAGCCAGATACACCGTTCTGGGAATGATGGCGTTTCAATATGGTACCGTGATAGCCCTGGTGATCAGCGGTTTCTTCACACCGGTGATGTTATTAATACTGGGGGGGTTGACTGCAATTCCGCGAGTATGGGCGATGTATAAAAACCCGAAACCGGAAAGTTGCCCATCCGATTATGATCCCAGTATCTGGCCGTTGTGGTTCTCAGCCATTTCTTTTTATCATAATCGCCGATATGGAATGTTCTTTATGGTTGGTTTGATTTTGGAAATCATACTACGCTTATGGATTTTGTAATTTATTCATCATAGCGGTCAGGTTGTTTTTGGAGGTGATGCCTGTCAAAAACATCCGCCAAACACTTTTTATTGAGATGGTACGTTAACGTTATTTCATTTGTAAGTTTTGAATTTCCAGGGTGGTTGAAGCAGTTGAAGCAAGTGTGCCAAATAAAAGCTGGCCATCGGGTGGGAAGGCAGCATACTGATTGTCCACCCAGATAACTAACCCTTGTTTTCCGTGAGGGGAGATATTTGTTTCCAGTACGATTTGATGATCGATTGAAAAAACGACCTTTTTCTTGTGCCAATCAATTTGGTAAGTATGCCATTTTGTTGTATCGACCGGTATCTGTACCGCGTCCTGGTGAATCAAAACACCCAATCCATATCGTGCAATCCTGGCAATTTTTTTAAAGAATAGTAAAGGAATCATCGGAATTCCCAAACCAAATAAAACAGGTGGAATCAGCGGAGAAGAAAAAGTTACAGCCAGAAATCCCTGTGCGGGTAGGTGATTATGAAATGAGAGATAATTATGCTCTGATGCATAAAAAAACCAGGCACAGTTGGGTAAAGCAGGTAAACGTCTCACACTGCCATTGATACCCAGACTGGTATTGAACGGATCATTCCAAAAACCAAATCCCCACGTTCCTTCATGTACAGGATTAGTGCACCGTGCTTCCAGGCTTAAACGACAAGGTGCTACCCATTCGAAATTTCGTCGCGGTCTGTGCAGGTAATCATCAAATTGTGCCCAGCGATACTTGCCTTTACGGCCAGTTGGAATGGTCAGAATCAATGCATCATCCGAACTTGTTTCAGCCATTGAGTCAGATGTTGAACGAGGAATCAAAGCAGGAATCATAATTCTATTGTAGCGAAAATCGTTGCCTTAAGGAATGGATTTGGAAAATATTAAAAATGCCTTTTGACTCTGAATGAAAAAGGATTTAATTAGATTAGAAGGTTAACCTGGCTGCTAAATCACATACCTTGTTGGATAGCAATATCCAATCAGTTAATATTGACTCTAAAACAAGAAAGCAACAGTGTGCAGGTTTATTTTGCCTCATGTCGCCACACACTATTCGTGGTGAAATAGTTTCACTTAGCAGCAATAATAAAATGTAAAATTTATGGTATCCTTTCAATAATTAGTGGCTAGGGTGTTTTTGGCGTGCAACTGCACGCCAAAAACACTCCTCAACCCCGTTTAATTGAAATGATACGAAATACTCAATAAATTAAATACTGAAGGTGAAACCTTGATAAAATTGTATCTGTAGATTCATTCTTGAGAGAGGCAAAATGATTGATGAAACTTTATTGAAAGTGGATACTTTTGAGGGAATTGGTTACCAACCAATTGTCGATTATGAAAGCTGGCGTGTTGCAATTCTACGGTATCATGAGGAACTTTTACCTGAAAATATTACCCACATGCAACGCCATGATGAGACTGATGAAGTATTCGTCTTGTTAGAGGGGCACTGTATTCTTCTGATCGGTGAGGGTGATGAGGAGATCGATCACATTCATGCTGTGGATATGCAGCCTTTCCTGATTTATAATGTGAAATGCGGATGTTGGCACTCGCATACTCTCTCAAGAGATGCACGGTTGTTGATCGTAGAAAACCATGACACCAGCGACATCAATTCTCCAAAAAGCAAATTATCAAAACAACATTGTGATTTTATAAAAAATGAAACCAGATCATTATGGAGAGAGAGCCAGAGACCATGACGAAAATTCTAAAATTTCCTGAGCACTTTTTATGGGCAGCTGCCACTTCATCCTACCAGATTGAAGGGGGTTGGAAAGATGATGGTAAAGGCGAATCGATCTGGGATCGTTTTTCACACACGCCTGGAAAAATAAAAAATGGGGATACAGGTGATGTAGCTATTGACCACTACCACCGTTATCGCGAAGATGTTGCACTCATGCGCGAAATGGGTTTGCAAGCCTATCGTTTCTCGATTGCATGGCCGCGAATTTTACCTCAAGGACGGGGAAAAATTGAGCAGGCTGGCATTGATTTTTATAGCAGGTTGGCGGATGAGTTGCTTGCAGCAAACATCATTCCGTTTGCCACTCTTTACCATTGGGATTTGCCACAAGCTTTGCAGGATGAGGGAGGTTGGACAGTTCGTAACACCGCAGAAGCATTTGTCGAATATACCGATGTGATTACACGTGCCATAGGAGATCGAGTAAAAAATTGGATGACTCACAATGAGATGTCTGTGGTTGTTATCAACGGATATGTGAGTGGAGAACATGCACCTGGGATTAAGGATGATTTTGTTGGTGCGATTCGTACTGGTCACCATTTACTTCTCTCCCATGGCTGGGCAATTCCCATCATTCGCCAAAATAGTCCAGGCTGTGAAGTAGGCGCAGTGATTAATGCCAATTACAGCCCATTGGGTTCTAACAGCAGAGCTGATCGTTTGGCCTTTAATTTTGGTGATGGAATCTGGATAAGATGGTTTTTGGATGCCCTCTATGGTCGTGGTTATCCCGCTGATGTGGTAGACCAGCTTCAAGTTAAAGGTTTGGTCCCAGTTGATAAATGGGATTTCATCCAACCTGGTGATATGGATGTCATGTCCACCGCAACAGATTTCGTTGGCCTAAATTACTATTTCCGCAATATTTCTCGTGATTATGATTTACCTGAAGAAGAGAATGATCCACAGACAAACTTTCCACAACCAAAAGACAATATTAATTGGACAGAAATGGGTTGGGAAGTATATCCAGATGGATTGAGACATGTGTTAGCACGCCTGTATTTCGAATATCAGGTTCCGAAAATCTATATCACCGAGAATGGTGCCAGTTATTCTGATGCACCTAGTCCTGATGGGCGTATACGGGATGACCGACGAATCCGTTATTTAAGTGGACATTTCCGAGCAGCTCATCAGGCTATTCAGATGGGTGTTCCGTTAGCGGGTTACTTTGTCTGGTCGCTATTCGACAATTTTGAGTGGGGGCACGGTAATTCTCAACGTTTTGGATTGATCTGGTCGAATTACGAAACCCTGCAGCGTATCTGGAAAGATAGTGCTTTTTGGTATCAGAATGCTATCCGTCAAAACGGAATAGAAGTGGAATTGCTTCTTACTTGACAGCCGTGTCGCATTCGGTATAATCGCATAATAAAGACCAACCCGGGGCTACCTTTTGCTCCCATACAGAGAGCCAATGAATGCTGAGAATTGGCAAAGTAGCCAAAATTTCCACCCCGGTTGTCCCACGATGGGACAGGTCGCCTTTGCAGGGGTCTGATGACCGTAAGAAGGCCGGAAACACCGTTATCGTTAAATAAGGTCCATATCGAAACCATTGATATTGACGAAAGCAGGTGGCACCACGGGTCCTCACTCGTCCTGCGCGGGTGAGGTTTTTTTATTTGAAAATGATTGGAGCATAGGAGAAATCATGTTAGACATAAATTTAATCCGTGTTGATTCACAAATTGTCAAAGACGCCTTGATCAAACGCAATATGGAAACTATCGTGGTTGATGAACTGATCGAACTCGATGTGCACCGGCGAAATTTCCTGCAGGAAGTTGAGACGCTCAAAGCGGATCGAAATCGTGTGTCCAAAGAAATTGCGAAAAGTAAAGATCAGACTGAACGGGAAGAAAAGATTGCCAGTATGCGCGTAGTTGGCGATCATATCGCTGAACTGGATAACAAAGTGCGCGAAGTGGAAACACAATTAAGTGATTTAATTTCTGGTGTACCCAATATTCCCGATGAAATGACCCCGCTGGGTAAAGATGAGAGTGAAAATGTTGTCATTCGTACAGTGGGCGAGATTCCGAAATTTGATTTTGAACCCAAAACACATTGGGATATGGGACCTGCTTTGGGATTAATAAATTTTGAGCAGGGAGTTAAAATCACCGGATCACGATTTTATGTTCTCAGTGGAGCAGGGGCAAGATTGCAACGTGCATTGATCGCTTATATGCTTGATTTACATATCAAACAGGGCTATCTTGAAAAATATACGCCTTTCATGGTGAAAGCGGATACATTGTATGCTGCTGGCCAGCTCCCCAAGTTTATTGATAATCTGTACCATGACATTGAAGAAGATTACTGGATGGTGCCGACCGCAGAAGTGCCATTAACTGGATTACATATGAATGACTTCCTCGGAGAGGGTGAATTACCGCTGCGATATACAGCTTATACACCTTGCTTTCGCCGGGAGAAAATGAGTGCGGGTCGTGATGTGCGCGGGATCAAACGCGGACACCAGTTTGACAAGGTGGAGATGTATATTTTCAGCCACCCGGATGAATCGAATAAAGAATTGGAAAAGATGCTGACAGATGCAGAAGAGACAGTCAAATTATTAGGGTTGCCCTATAGAATCATACAATTATGCACCGGTGACCTGGGATTTAATGCCCGTGTAACCTACGATATTGAAGTCTGGTCAGCTGGTTGCCAGGAATGGCTGGAAGTCTCATCGGTTTCGAATGTCGGTGATTTTCAGGCGCGCCGGGCAAATATTAAGTATCGACCGGAAGATAAGAGCAAACCACAACTGGTTCACACTTTGAATGGCTCGGGATTGGGATTGCCACGCACATTGATTGCAGTGCTCGAAAATTACCAGCAGGAAGATGGATCTATCATAGTCCCTGAAGTATTGCTCCCATGGATGGGTGGGATTGAAGTAATCCGGTAACACTTCCTTCGGATTGGTGTTCTTAATTAATAGAGTTCGTAAGGAGATTTCATGGATTGGCAGGTTTTTGGAAACGCAACTTTACTTTTATTGGTGGGATTAACCATGCTGATAGGCTGGTTCAGTTTGTTGATCGTAATTGTGCCCGGGTTGGTCATCATGTGGGTAGGAGGTCTGGTTTATGGCATTACCACGGGATTTGACACCACTGCCTGGATCATTTTTGGTATTATGACAGTTCTGATGGTGGTGGGCAGCCTCATCGATAATGTTTTAATGGGAGCTTCTGCCCGTCAGAAAGGCGCATCCTGGTGGTCATTAGGGGCAGCCTGGGTGGGAGCGCTGGTTGGCACTTTTCTTTTCCCCCCCATTGGTGGTTTGATTCTGGCTTTGCTGGCTCTTTTTTTGGTCGAATATTTACGACTGAAAAATTCGCGGCAGGCTTTTGATTCAACCACCAGCCTGGCGACTGGCTGCGGCTGGGCAGTGGTTGTGCGCTTTGGGATCGGATTTATTATGCTCATTTTGTGGATATTTTGGGCTTTTGTGCTTAAATAGAAAACGGGCAATCTGATGATTACCCGTCTAATTAGTTGCTCCGCGACTTGATTATCCTGCGCGATTAATAAGTTGTTCCAGCATGTAAATATTTTTATCACCCATCTTGCGAACAAGATTGAGGAATTTTTCCATCGTGGTAACTTCTTCAAGTTGTTCATCCACGAACCATTGCAGAAAATTCTGTGCCAGGTAATCATTTTGCTGTTTGGCGAGATCCATCAATCCGTTAATTTGGCCGGTAACTTCTAATTCCCAGTTTAATGATGTTTGGAAGGCATCTTCGGCTGAATTGATTTTCGCGACGGGTGCCGGAACGGCAAGTAATTCAGCTGTTCCACCAGTTTCGACTACGTAGTGCAATAATTTCATGCCATGTTCGTTTTCTTCTGCTGCCTGGGCAAAAAAGAAAGCAGCGGTATTGTCCATCGATTCCTGTTTGAAATAGATGGCGATTGCCAGATATTGTAAGGAAGCAGCAAGTTCATTGCGTACCTGTTCAATCATTTTCTTTGCCAGTTCAGGTTTGATCATCATAATTTATCTCCTATTTAATTTTTCCTGTCACCAGGTGATCTAAAACTCATATTTCAGAGTAAAAAGTCTAAAATAATTATAGTCCGCTTACCTCGTTCTGTAAGAGGATTGTACAGGGTCGTATGATTGATTTATTTTTGTCTGGCCTGTAAAGCATGGTAAAGCGCTACTGATCCTGCCACAGCCGCATTCAAAGAGTCAACCTGTCCATGCATGGGCAGCCGTACCAGATGGTCGCATACTTTACGTGTTAGGGGACGCATGCCACTACCTTCGCTGCCTACCACGATCACCAGATTCCCGGACATATCAATCTGTTCGATTGGTTTAGAACCAGCACCCCCGTCAAGTCCAAGTACCCAGGCACCTTTGGCTTTTAATTCATTAATTGCCTGTGCAAGATTAATCTGGGCGATTAATAAATGTTCCACAGCGCCAGAGGAAGCGCTGACTACAGCAGGCGTTACTGACGCTGTTCGGCGGAAAGGCAGGATTACGCCATGAACGCCAACGGCTTCTGCGCTGCGCAATAAGGTGCCTAAATTTTGCGGGTCCTGAACCTCATCCAAAACCAGAATGAATAAGGTCTCGCCACGTTTTCCGGCTTCGGCTATTATTTCATCCATGGCAGCCATCGGATAAGCACTGGCTTGCAAAGCAATTCCCTGATGGTTCGAGCCGATTCCATCCAGCTGATTACGAGGTACTTCTACAATTGGAAGTTTGCGAGCATGCGCGAGTTTTATCACTTCATTGATATGGCCACCACGATCGATACCTTTTGCCAACATTAGTTGAAAAACATGTCTGCGTTTTGCACGCAGTACTTCAAAAACCGGATTACGTCCTGTGATCCATTCTTTCATTCGTTTATTAATCCCATCTCCATGTTGTACCGTCTTTACTATCTTCGAGGGTAACACCCAGTTCTTTTAAGCGATCACGAATCAAATCTGAGTATGCCCAGAGTTTGTCTTTCCGCATCGTTGATCGTAACTTTAGCAGCAGGTCAATAAATGGTTCTGCCTGTGATTCACTCCCAGAGGTGTCAGAGAGAACCAATCCAAAGATACCCGTCAATTCCCGCAACTTTTCTTGTGATGGTTTAAGTTCAGCATCGGTGGCTCCCGAAGTGCGGGCTTGATTTACATTCCTTACCAAATCATACATGCTTCCTAATGCTCCAGCACTGTTGAAATCATCATCCATATTATTGACAAAACTCGTCTGTGTTACTTCAACCTGTTTCTCCAGGGCGGTAAGAACATCAGGAGAAGAGCCTTGAACACCGGGAAGAGCGGGTCGGAAGGCTGAAGAGAGTCTTTCCAATGCTTTTTCTGACTGGGAGAGAACCTCATCGTTGAAAGTCAGAGGACCTCTGTAATTGGCATTTAATACAGTGAATCGAAGGGTATCAGCACTGTATTTGCTGAGAAATTCTTCGATTGATACCAGATTGCCTGTAGATTTGGACATCTTTTCACCGCCCAATTGCAGCATCCCATTGTGAACCCAGTAACGGGCAAAGGGTTTTCCTGTCAGGCTTTCTGTCTGGGCGATTTCGTTTTCGTGGTGTGGAAATACAAGATCATTTCCACCTCCGTGAATATCAATCTGTTCGCCATGATGGTGTAAATTCATTGCCGAACATTCGATATGCCAGCCTGGGCGGCCTTTTCCCCAGGGGCTATCCCAAGATGGTTCATCTGGGCGGGCTGATTTCCAAAGTGCAAAGTCCATAGGGTGTTCTTTGCGGTCATCTATTTCGATCCTTGAACCGGCCTGCATGTCTTTGATTTTTCGACCGGAAAGTCTTCCATAATCTTTGTCTTTGGTCACCCGGAAATAAACATCCCCCTGTACCGGATAGGCATACCCTTTATCAATCAATCCAGCAATCATTTCGATTATTTGATCAATTTCCTGGGTCGCACGCGGATTGAAGGTAGCAGGTTTGATGTTAAGATCTGATAAATTTTGTTCGTAATCGCGAATATAGCCTTCGGCCAATTGAAAAGGGTCTACTCCTTGCTGGTTAGCCCGGGCGATGATCTTGTCATCCACATCTGTGAAGTTCATCAGGTAGTTCATTTCATAACCACGATATTCCAGGTAACGACGGATGATATCAAAAACCATGGCTGACATTGCATGTCCAACATGTGCTTTTGAATACACCGTGGGACCACAAACATACATTTTGACCACACCTGGTTCGAGTGTTTCCAATTCTTCTTTTTTGTGTGTCAATGTATTATAAATTTTTACTGTCATTGAATAACTTCTCCTGATTGAATTATACTTCTCCATCTTCAGGTCTGGCGAAAATCATCTTACCAGCAGCCGTCTGTAAGACTTTGGTTACAACAACGACAATTTGACGATCCATATAATCACGTCCATTTTCAACCACAACCATCGTGCCATCATCCATATAACCAACACCCTGGTTGGCTTCTTTTCCATCCTGAATGACACGCACATTCATCAATTCCCCGGGTAAAAGGACCGATTTGACCGCATTGGCGAGTTCATTAATGTTCAGGACAGTAACTCCCTGTAGTTCAGCCACCCGATTAAGATTATAGTCATTGGTCAATACGGGACAGCGCAATTGGCGGGCAAGAATGACCAGTTTATCATCCACTTCCCGGACACCTTCGACATCAATGTCGCTGATTCGGACAGGGATGTTAGGTTCTTTTTGTAAATTTGCCAACACTTCCATGCCACGACGGCCGCGTTGACGCCGTAAACTCTCGGATGAATCAGCAATGTATTGCAGTTCGTTGAGTACGAACCTTGGAATCAGAAGTGCTCCTGGTAAGAAACCTGTCCGGGCGATATCTGCGATTCTTCCATCAATAATGACGCTGGTATCCAGTAATATTGTACGATTCTCAGCCCAATTGGCGTTAACATCACCAACCGGTGTACCGGGTAGTGAACTGCTGCCACGGCCAGAAAGACCTCCAATCACATTGAAAAGATCATTTTGTCGCATAGAGAAAACTGTGACTCCCAGGTAACCGAATATAACCACGCCTAGAAATGGAAGAATAGATCCGAAAGGCTTGGGTAAAAGGGATATGGGAAAAGCCAACAATGCCGCTATGATTAAACCAGAGATTAAACCAACAAATGAAGAAAATAATGATTGCGGAGATATTCGGGTAAGTCTTGATCGAAGGGCTCTGACAGGTTTTATGGTTAGATATGGTGTCAATATTAGCCCAAAAAGAGCACCTACCAGGCCGAAAGTGAAGGTATATTGTGCTAGATTTAGCGGAACAGCTGGATTTTGATTTACATCGGTAATTGTACCGAGATTGGAGCCTATTAATACTCCAATAATGCAAAAAAAGACCATGCCAATAAGGCGAAAAATAAAATCAACGCTCATGATAACACTCCTGGGAATATGAGATTGTTAATGTGCAGAAGAAAAAAATAATGATTGCTGCTCATAGATGATAGCATGAGCAGGATTACGAGTCAATCATTCATATTAATCAAAATTTATTGACAGTCGCATACCCGCATGTTAAAATGCGCTATCGATTGAGAAGGCCCCCATCGTCTAGAGGTCCAGGACGGAGCCCTCTCAAGGCTCAAACAGGGGTTCGAGTCCCCTTGGGGGCACAGAAAAAAAACGCTTGAAAAGGCGTTTTTTTTTGATTCTTGTGAGATCTCTCCTACCAATGGGTTGAAAGATCCATTAACTGCAAAACTTGACCGTTCGCACCCATCCACTACGCCTGGGCTTTGCTGTATACTAAAGTTATGTCCACTCCGCTATTAGCGACGAAACTATACATCCCCCCGCTCAAGTCCGGTATAGTCTCACGTCCCCGACTGATCGATTGGCTGAATGAGGGGTTGGTGAAGAATTGCAAATTAGCGCTCATCTCAGCCTCCGCTGGCTTTGGTAAGACGACCTTGATCAGCGAATGGATTACCAAATGTGGCAGGGAGGTGGGATGGTTGTCGCTGGATGAAGGGGACAGTGAACCGGAGCGGTTCATCTCGTATCTGGTAGCAGCGTTACAAACGGTCAAGCCTGGAATTGGGGCAGGTTTGATGGCTGCACTCCAATCAGCTGAGTCTCTCAATACCGAAGCACTCTTATCTGCTCTGCTTAACGAAATTACGACCATCCCGGACGATTTTATTCTCATACTCGATGATTACCACTTGATAGATTCACCAGTGGTGGATCAATCTCTGGCATTTCTTTTGGAACACCAACCATCGCAGATGCACATGGTTATCTCTACACGTGAAGATCCATCCCTTCCACTGGCACGTCTACGAGCCCGAAGCCAAATGATCGAGCTGCGTGCCTCCGATCTGCGTTTTACGCCGGCTGAAGCCTCGGAATTTCTCAACCAGGTAATGGGCTTGACCCTCTCAATGGAAGATATTACATCCCTGGAGACTCGCACTGAGGGTTGGATTGCGGGTTTGCAATTAGCTGCTATTTCAATGCATGGACAAAAAGATGCTTCTGGTTTCATACAGGCCTTCACAGGGAGCCACCGATATATATTGGATTACCTGCTGGAAGAAGTTTTACAGCGTCAACCCACCGAAGTTCAAAACTTTCTTTTGCGAACATCCATCCTCGAAAGGATGTGCGGCCCGCTGTGTGACGCTGTTTTGGGTTCTCCAACTGCTTCCGGGCAGGAAACCCTGACTTATCTTGAACGAGCGAACCTGTTTATCGTCTCATTGGATGATGAGCGTTATTGGTACCGTTATCACCATCTTTTTGGGGATTTGTTGCGAAAGCGGTTAAAGCAAAGTTTTACCTTAGAAGGAATCAATATCCTGCAAATTCATGCCAGTGAATGGTATGAAAACAATGGGTTGATCCTCGAAGCATTTAAACATGCTGTTTCAGCCAATAATGTTGACCGTGCCAATCGCCTGATGGAAGACAAAAAGATGCCTTTACACCTTCCCGGGGTACCTACGATCATATTGAATTGGCTGGAGTCTTTACCCACGATCGTGCTGAATGCTAATCCCGCCTTGTGGTGGAAGCAAGCTGCGATGATGATGGATAGCTACCAGACGATTGGGGTTGAAGAGAAACTCCAGGCAGCTGAAGCGGCACTGGCATTGAATATTCCTCCCAACACCGAGATGGACGAGTGGAGTCGAAATCTGGTCGGGAAAATTGCAGTTGGCAGGGCTATGCTCGCAGCAACGCTGTACCAATCAGAAACCAGCCTGATATATGCGAACCGCGCTTTGGAGTATCTTCACCCTGATAACACAGCTTACCGTTCATCAGCCATCCAGTATATTGGATTTGCCCATTATATCCAGGGAGACCGGGACGAAGCGGACCAAGCTTATAATGAAGCTTTATCTCTTGCCCAGGCGGTTGGGGATAATGAAGGCGTTTTATTGGCAATTACCCGCCTGGCTCAAGTACACGAATTGAGAAACCAGTTTCACCAGGCAGCTGAGAAATACCAGCATGCGCTGCAGTTGATCGGGGAAGACCCGATTCCATTTGCGACAGTCGTGTACCTTGGCCTCGCCAGGATCTATTTTGAATGGAATGACCTGGATACCGCTGAGAAATATGGGGAGCTGAGCTTTCAGCTGGCACGCCTTTGTGACCAGGTGGTTGACAGGCTAATATTGAGTGAACTGTTCACGTCCCAGATTAAATTAACCCGGGGAGATGTAGCCGGCGCTGCCAACTTCCTGAAGCAGGCGGAACAAAATACACGCCAATGGGAATTCGCTGCCCGTGTGCCTTCCATTGCCGTCCAGCAGGTGTTGATCCACTTAAACCAGGGCAACATAGATGCCGCCGTTGAAATTGCACAGCAGAATGATCTTCCAATCCTCCAGGCGCGCACCCTCATCGCCCAGGGTGATCCATCCGCTGCGCTGGCTGTACTGGTGCCTCATCGCCAGAAAATGGAGGAAAAAGGTTGGGAAAACAATCAGCTTGCGACGATGGTCCTGCAAGCGCTTGCGCTTCACCTTGTAGGTGAAAAAGAACCAGCACTTCAGGTACTGTCCGAAGCCCTAACCCTGGCTGAACCGGGTGGTTTCATCCGCCTATTTGTGGAGCAGGATGAACCAATGCGATTGTTAATTTTGGGTTTTAGAGCATGGATTGAGAATCAGCCTGGCGTACGCATCCATCCATTGAGGGGTTATGTAGATAAACTCCTGGCTGCTTTTACAACAACGCAGGCTGTGCTGGTGTCTCCAACTAAAAATCCGCAATCAGAATTAATTGAGCCACTAAGCCAGCGCGAATTGGAAGTATTACAGCTCATTTGTCAGGGTCTCTCCAATCAAGAAATATGCCAGCGCTTGTACCTTGCCCTGGATACTGTCAAAGGTCACAACCGCCGGATTTTTGAAAAACTACAGGTACATCGGCGAACCGAAGCTATTGCCAAAGCTCGCGAGTTGAATCTGATCTAAAAGCCCTCCTTTCTTGCCAGTAATCTAAAACAACACTTCAACCAACACCTCAACCCACACCAAAGTGTCTACCAGTGACGCTTGTGCATGGGTATATTTACGTTGTGCCAGGTAGGTAGTGCAAATTTCTTTACTTGGTGACATATTGGATATTTTTTCGATCTAAGGAATTTGGAGATAACTATGAAAGCAATCGTTTATAAAAAATACGGACCACCTGATGTTCTTCATCTCGAAGAGGTTGAAAAACCTGCGCCCAAAGACAATGAAATGTTGGTAAAAGTAAAAGCAACAACCGTATCATCAGGCGTGTTGTGGGCTCGAACTGGCAAACACCCGGATTCCAAACTGTTTACTCTTGCGGTGCGAATGATGTTTGGCCTCACAAAGCCCAAAAAGACCATACTGGGGTATGAGGTATCCGGGAACGTAGAAGCAGTTGGAAAAGATGTAAGACAGTTTAAGGAGGGGGACCAGGTTTTTGGAACTACCACCGGGTTGGGAGCTGGTGCTTATGCTGATTATGTATGTCTACCTGAAAAATGGAAACAAGGCGTAGTAGCCAAAAAACCTGCGAATATGACCCATGAGGAAGCTGCTGCTGTTCCTATCGGGGGAATGGCAGCGTTATTTCTTCTTAGAAAGGCAAATATTCAGAGGGAACAAAAAGTCCTTATCTTTGGCGCTTCTGGAAGTGTAGGAACTTATGCGGTGCAGATTGCCAGGTACCACTTAGGGGCAATAGTAACCGGGGTGTGCAGTACTTCGAATTTAGAATTGATACGCTCTCTAGGAGCCGATAAAGTAATTGATTACACACAAGAGGATTTCACCCGGAGCGGTGAGACCTATGATGTTATTTTTGACGCGGTGGGCAAGATTTCTCCTTCACGCTGTAAAAGCTCCCTGAAGAAAAAAGGGATATACATAACCGTCAAATCCCCGACAAGCGAAAAGACCGAATATCTGATTTTGCTCAAAGAGCTTATTGAGGCGGGAAAGATAAAGGCGGTCATTGATAGACGCTTTTCGTTAGAACAGATCGCCGACGCGCACCGATACGTGGATAAAGGCCGTAAAAAAGGAAATGTTGCCATTAGTCTCACCGGAAAGGAGTAATTGAACTATGGAGACAAAAATTATACTTTCTGCAACCTGGGTTGTCGCCACCCTACTTTATCTTTATGGTGATGTATTACGTATTTGCAGCGGAGATTTGGCAAAAAAACCGATGGCCGATATTAATCTTAATCAGTACGTTTGGCTGGGGATTGCGGTTTTAATGATGATACCCATCCTGATGGTCTTCCTGAACCTGGTAATGCCCCAGCCTGCGAGTCGCTGGGTGAATATCATTGTGGCAGTTTTCTTTTTCCTGTTCAATCTGGTTGGCCTGCCCACCTATGCATCAATATATGACAAATTCCTGATTGCAGTCAGCATGGGGTTCAACGTGGTAACGGTTTGGTATGCATGGAATTGGAACTAAATCTGATGATTAACCTGGTTAATACCTCTGAATCAAATAGTAAAACTTATTCAAATTATTCAAAAAAGGAGAAAAAATGAATACGACCAAAGAAAGTCCCCTCGGGGCAAGTTTAAATACAAAAGGAAAAATTAACACCAAGGTTCTGCTCTCAACACTATGGATCGTTGTCATGATCAATATGCTGAAGGCAGATATCCTGTCGCTGTACATCCCTGGAGCAGCTGATGAGATGGCAAAAACATCCGCAGCCACAGGCACTCCAATCCCGTTTTTAATGCTGGGTGGTGCGATTATGATGGAAATTTCGATTGCCATGATTATTCTGTCCCGTGTGTTGAGTTTCAAGGTGAATCGATGGGTCAATATCATCGTCAGTTTGATCACAATCGTCTTTGTCGTAGGAGGTGGAGTGTCTTATCCTCATTACCTGTTCATAGCTTCCATGGAAATCATCTGTCTGTTATTGGTCATTTGGTTTGCCTGGAAATGGCGCAACCCTGAAGCATAACCTGGCTGACAAGCCAGATGTCAAATAGTAATACTCATTTATTGATTAAAAAAGGAGAAATAAAATGAAAGCTTTACAAAAATTTGGTGGTTTTGCTGCGCTTTATATGGCATTAGCACACTTGACGGGATTAATTATCTTCATTGTTATTCTGGATTACATCAGCATCACTGATTTAGCGCAGAAGGTTGCCATGAATGTCGACAATCAGGCGGTGGTTTTTTCAACCAACCTGCTCATGTACGTTTTCTTTGGCTTTTTTCTGATTGTATTTTCACTGGCTTTATATAACAGATTGAAAGCTGGCGCGCCTGCATTGATTCAAGTGGCAACCGTCATTGGGATCATCTGGGCTGGCTCTTTGATAGCCAGCGGTATGGTCGCGAATGCCGCGCTCACTTCAGTTGTGGCAATCAATGCCACTGATCCAACCCAGGCTGCGTTGACCTGGCAGGGAATTGAACCCGTAATGGATGGACTGGGCAACGCAAATGGTGAAATACTGGGTGGTCTTATGACGTTATTGATCAGCCTGGCTGCACTGCGAGCTGGTGAACTTCCCAGGGGGTTGAATATCTTCGGGTTGGTGGTTGGCACAGTGGGCATCATCTCCCTTGTCCCAGTACTGACAGGCACGCTGGGTCCAGTTTTTGGCTTGACCCAAATCATCTGGTTCATCTGGATGGGAATTGTGCTTTTGCGCAGCGATCCGGTGGAGGCAGCGGTAACAGAGGTTTTGAGACCGGCATGGAGTTGATGTTCAGGGGAGAGGGAGTGGGTTCAACCCTCCCTCTCTCAGTCAAATCATTAACAGACGGTGGCGACTTATTTAAACCAAAAATGAATCAGAACAAGGAGCGAAAAATGAAAAAAGCAAAACAATTTGGGGAAATGGTAGAAGGTTATAACATACCCGTTTTAAACGAGCGGGAAATCAGAGCATCGGCAGGCATACTCTATTTTTTTATGTTCCTGGCCTGGATGCTGGTCATATTTAAGGAAGATTTTTTCATGATTAAGTTTGTCAACACAATCTTCCTGATAGATTTCATGATACGCATGCTCATCAGTCCTAAATATTCTCCTTCCTTAATAGTTGGACGTTTATTTGTCGGTAGGCAAACCCCCGAATATGTTGGTGCGGCTCCAAAAAAGTTTGCCTGGACAATTGGGCTGGTGTTAGCTTCGACCATATTTCTGCTCTTGGTTGTAATGAATTCAACCAGCATCATCACCGGGATTATCTGCCAAATCTGCCTGATATTCTTATTCTTTGAAGCTGTGTTTGGCATTTGTCTGGGATGTAAATTTTATCCTCTATTCCATAAAGAAAAAACTCAATACTGCCCCGGCGGAATTTGTGAAATTAAGACTAAACAAGAGATTCAGAAAACTTCGTTACTGCAAATTGGCGTTGTCATTGGATTTTTCGCGATTGTCATAACGGCAGTGATTTTGTTTAACGATACGTTTAATGCAAAACCGACTGAATTGTGGGCAATGGTGTTGCCTTCTCAGCACTGGCTTGGTTCGTTATCCGGTTATGTCTAAACAAGGGAAAAAAATAGGTCTTCTGGTTGTTGTTGATTACGATTGGCTTTGTCGAGATATTGGCCTTTATCGCCTCCGCACCCCTCGGAAACGCACGCTGGCAAGTGACAACCTCTGAGCGCTTTATACATTGTGGGCATTGGCCTGTCGGGCTATCCCCATTCAATGGAGATAAAAAATGAATTCAATCAATAAGACCGCAAGAATCGCAGGTATCCTCTATTTCATGTATATTGTAACTTCGATCATTGGAAATGAGTTTGGTCGCTTTGTATCCGTAGATTCCCCAGTAACAGTCAATCACATAGTGGCTCATGAATCGCTATTTCGTATTGGATTTGTAATCAGTCTATTCTCAGTTGTGTTTTTTCTTTTGGCAGCCTGGTATTTGTACGTGTTATTAAAACCGGTGGACAAAAACATAGCTTTACTGTTCCTGTTATTAAACTTAGGTGGGTTTGCTATATGGTGTTTTGGTATGCTTAATCTATTTGCCAGCCTGATGCTTTTGAGCGGAGCTGACTATTTGAAAGCATTCCAGCCAGATCAGCAACAAGCGCTAGCGATATTATTCGTCAATTTATACAAAAATGGATATATTGTCGCCCAGGTACCCTATGGTTTCTGGCTCTTTCCTCTTGGTTATCTAGTTTTCAAGTCGGGCTTTCTTCCTAAGATATTGGGCATATTGTTGATTGCCGATGGTTTTGGTCTTTTGATATATGTTTTTCAGCGATTCCTTTTGCCGGGCTACGAAGTAATATCGTACCCATGTATGGTGATTAGTTTTATTGCGGAACTCTCTCTTACTTTGTGGCTTTTGATTAAGGGTGTAAAGGATCAGAAACCATCCCTAGCTGATAGTAAGAAATAAAAATGAATACTATCAAGTAAAAAGGAAAGGTACAAAAATGAAAGCAATTGTATGCACAAAATACGGATCGCCGGAGGTTCTTCAGCTCAAAGAGGTGGAAAAACCTACTCCCAAGGACAATGAAGTACTGATAAAAATTCATGCAGCAGCAGTGACAATTTCGGACTGTATAGTTCGAAGTGGTAAAGTTAATATCTTGCTATGGATCCCCATGCGCATATTTATTGGTTTCAGAAGACCAAGAAAACCTGTACTAGGATTAGAGTGTGCCGGAGAAATTGATGCAATAGGCAAAGATGTAAAAAGATTTAAAAAAGGTGACCAAATTTTTGCATTTACGGGCAAGCGTTTTGGTGCTTATGCCGAGTACGCTTGTCTGCCAGAAGATGGAGTGTGCATGCCACAAGACAGTATTATGGCATTAAAACCGTCCAATGTAACCTATGAGGAAGCCGCTGCTGTTCCTTCCCGAGGAACTTTAGCATTATATTTTCTCAAGAAAGGAAATATCCTGAAAGGACAAAAAGTTCTCATCTATGGAGCTTCTGGAGGGGTAGGTACTTTTGCGGTACAGCTTGCCAGGTACTTTGGTGCGGAAGTTACCGGGGTATGCAGTACTACAAATTTAGAATTGGTAAAATCTCTGGGAGCCGATAAGGTAATTGATTACACAAAAGAGGATTTTACGAATAGAGGAGAATCTTATGATTTTATCTTTGATGCCGTTGGAAAAAGATATAGCTCAAAACTACAGTTTAAAAAAGCGCTAACTCCGGCCGGGAAATACATATCAGTCGATGAGGGGACACCAAAGTTATATCTGGAAGATTTAATATTAATCAAGGAGTTGGTTGAAGCGGGAAAGATAAAACCGGTCATTGATAGATTCTATCCGTTGGAACAGATGACCGCGGCGCACAGGTATGTCGAAAAAGGACACAAAAAGGGAAATGTAGTCATTACGGTGGGGCAATAAGATTTTGAAAAAAAGCGAAAGGACATCCATGTTTTTGGATGTCCTTTATAATTAATTCATGGCCATACCTATTTTAGCCACAAAATAATAAGGTTAAACCAAAAACGCCTGAATTCAGGCGCTTAAGAAATAGAAGCGGGGAGTGGACGTGTACCCGCAAGAGTATTCGAACCACTGACCTGACGGTTATCAGCGAAGATCCTGAGAATCCGTGCCATCTTAGCGTCAGGCCTTACAAATCAGCCAAACCGGCGAACGCTGGTTCTTGCTTGCCCGGCACGCAACAGTAGTTGATCGATATTCGTTGAAGCCCTTTTACGTGGGTTCTGCAAGTTCATTTTTAACTCTTAATTTTGGCTTTTTTTTCACCTTTAATATTTTTTTAGCGAAAATTCCAAAACAATTTTGTCTACTATTAATGAGGTGTCGGAAGGTTTTCCGAAAGATTATTTTCTCAGGCGAGCGACCGATTTGAATTGAGTGTTTAAGTCGGAAAAAATGAAATATAGCCTATAAAGAATTCAAATTGTGCAGCCATGAGTGCAGGTTTGTGTTTCTGTTTCTTATGAAATAGCAGCTTTGAACAGTTCTTTTAGGTTTTGATGTTGTAATTAATTAGGGGGAAAATGATCTTCCAAAAGCTCTCTACCCCGGTTTTCGATAGGATTTCCAGTCCGGCAGAGATCATTGCTTCTTTGAGATTTCCGTGGTTCAAATTTTACAGACTACTAAAGAATGCGATATAATAATTACTAAGTAGAGAAACGTGACATTTCGACTCCACACACCAGGCGATAAATTACCGGGCAAATCCGGTCAACCGCCGCGCTTTTCTAAGGCAAATTCTCAGGAGAGTGAAAAAAAATGAATATGCCAGAAAATAAAAGGCAACTACCCAAAGCGCTGACGGGCATACAAGGGTTGGACGAAATTACCGGTGGCGGATTGCCCAAAGGCCGGCCAACCCTGGTTTGCGGTAGCGCTGGCTGTGGCAAGACGCTCCTCGCCATGGAATTTCTAGTACGCGGCGCGAGGCAGTACAACGAGCCGGGCGTCTTTATAGCCTTCGAAGAGACCGAAAATGATCTGATCCAAAACGTCGCCTCACTTGGTTTCGACCTAAAAGACCTGATCGCACATAAAATGATTGTGATTGATTTTGTATATATTGAGCGCAGCGAAATCGAAGAGACCGGGGAATATGATTTGGAAGGGTTGTTCATTCGCCTCGGGCAGGCCATTGACTCCATCGGTGCCAAACGCGTCGTGCTGGATACAATCGAGTCACTCTTCTCAGGCTTACCCAATCCACTCATCCTGCGTGCAGAACTACGCCGCTTGTTTCGTTGGCTGAAGGAGAAAGGCGTGACTGCCATCATCACCGGCGAACGCGGTGAAGGGTCACTGACCCGCTTTGGTTTGGAAGAGTACGTCTCCGACTGCGTCATCCTTCTCGACCATCGCTCAAGAGAGCAGGTCTCCTCGCGGCGATTGCGCGTGGTTAAGTATCGCGGCTCAACACACGGCACGAACGAATATCCATTTCTCATAGACGAAGAAGGTATTTCGGTACTGCCTGTCACATCACTTGGCCTTCAACAGGTCGCCTCCACCCAACGTATACCCACCGGTATAGAGCGTCTCGATGCGATGTTGGGTGGCGCGGGCTATTTCCAGGGAAGTAGCATACTCGTCTCTGGCACGGCAGGCACCGGCAAGAGCAGTCTCGCAGCGCATTTCGTCGTAGCTGCCTGCCAGCGTGGCGAACGCACTCTCTATTTTGCCTTTGAGGAATCTCCCAGCCAGATCATGCGCAACATGCGTTCCATCGGGATAGACCTGCAAAAGTGGAAAAAGGAAGGTCTACTCCAGTTTCAGGCGAATCGTCCAACTGTCACTGGCCTGGAAATGCACCTGACGATGATGCACAAAGCGATCAACACCTTCAAACCAAAAGTAGTGATTGTTGATCCATTGAACAGTTTCGTTATAGGGGGCAATGCTACCGAAGTTAAATTGATGTTAATGCGACTGGTGGATTTCTTGAAAATGAAAGAAATCACCGGATTATTCACAAATCTGACTGCAGGCGGAGGTATGCTCGAGCAAACCGACATTGCCATTTCATCTCTGATTGACTCCTGGCTTTTATTGCGCGATATCGAAATCGGCGGCGAGCGCAATCGAGGCCTGTACATTTTGAAATCGCGTGGAATGTCGCACTCGAACCAGATTCGCGAGTTCCTCATCACCGATCACGGAATAGAATTACGCGATGTGTACGCCGGTGCGGGGGGTATGCTGACCGGCTCGGCGCGTCTGGCACAAGAAGCGCAAGATCGAGCCGCGCAGACAATATACGATCAGGATGTTGAGCAGCGAAAACTCGATCTGGAACGCAAGCGTAAGGTTATGGAAGCGCAGATTTCCGCAATACGCGCCGAATTTGATGCGCAAGAAACCGAGGCGATGAACATTATCAGGCAGGAACATGCGCGAGAAGCTCACCAGACGCAGGAACGTGTGGATTTGGCACTGATCCGCAATGCGGACGCGAAACCGAACAGACAGAGAGGAAACTCGAAATGAAAAAAGAATCTACCGATCGCAAGACCACACTGCATGTACCTCCACTCCCCAAAAAGGATCTTGGGGATATGGGGGTTGGCGCAACTGAAACCCAGCCCACCCAGGCAAAATCGGATGCTTTTATTCTGCGCTTGTATGTTGCCGGGCAAACACCCAAATCCATGATAGCTTTTGCCAATCTCAAGAAAATTTGCGAAGAACACCTGAAAGGGCAATATTCCATCGAAGTAGTGGACTTGCTGGAAAATCCGACACTGGCGAGAGGAGATCAGATTCTGGCAATCCCGACTCTGGTGCGGAAACTGCCTCAGCCCGTGCGCAAGATCATCGGCGATCTTTCCAACACAGAACGCGTGCTGATCGGATTGGATCTGCTGCCGCGGGAATAGGAGAATCTTATGCCAACCAAGAAAGTACGCGATTCAGCACAACAGTTTGAACAATCGTTGAGCCAACAGCAGGAAAAACAATATGTCTTGCGATTATATTTGACTGGTACGACGACGAAATCTTTGCACGCAATCATAAATGTCAAAAAATTCTGCGAGGAATACTTAGAAGGGCGTTATGAGTTGGAGGTGATCGACCTGTACCAACAACCCCAACTTGCGCAAGGCGAGCAGATTATCGCCGCGCCGACGCTTATCAAGAAATTGCCGCTCCCATTGCGCCGGATCATTGGAGATATGTCAAAGACTGAACAAATGTTGGTGGGGCTGGATTTGCAAAAGAAGACCTGATCCCAATTTATGAATTGCGCCACAGAGGATGTTTATGCGTAATAAAACCGCCCTCCCAAATAAAAAGCAACTTGTTGATGAAAACGCCGGGCTTCGCATGCGGCTGGAAGAATCCGAAGATACCATACGTGCCATTCGCAACGGCGAGGTGGATGCGATCGTTGTCTCGGGCGCGGGAGGCGAGCAGGTTTTTACCCTCACCAGCGCTGAACGTCCTTATCGGGCATTGATCGAAGTTATGAAAAACGGCGCAATGACCCTCACAGCTGAAGGTGTTATTTTATATGCCAACCGTTACATTGCCGAGATACTCAAATCTCCGCTCGAAAAGGTGATCGGTTCCACCATCTATACCTGGATTGCGCCTGTTTATCAAGGAATTTTCCAGGCGCTGCTGCAGGAAGATGCAGTCGGTAAAAATCGCGTGGAACTGGTTCTCACCAGCGGCGATGGAACACAGGTGCCAGTTGATCTTTCGGTGAATCTCCTGACCGTAGAAGGGATTCCCGATATCTTCGGCCTGGTGGTCATCGACTTGACCGAACAGAAGAAAAGCAACGAAGCGTTACATGCAGCCGAAAAAGCGGCGTACGAATTGTTGGAAGAACGACAACTCTTGGCGTACGACTTGCATGATGCTGTTAACCAGACACTATTCTCCGCCAGCCTGATAGCCGATGTCCTGCCGCGATTGTGGGATATGGATCAGGCGGAGGCACGGCGATCTCTCGAAGACTTGCGTCGCCTGACGAAAGGCGCATTGGGCGAGATGCGCGCCCTCCTGGCTGAATTAAATCCCTCTACGCTGGAAGGTAAAGACCTGGGCGATCTGCTGCGTCAGTTAGGAGATATGCTATCCAGTCGGATCAACGTCTCGGTCGATGTTAACATTAAAGGTGAATTCATACTCCCAACGAAAGTCCAGTTAGTCTTTTATCGTGTTTGCCAGGAAGCGCTGGAAAACGTTGTCATACACAAAGCAAGCCAGGTTGAGATCAATCTACAGCAAATTGGAAATGTAATCAAATTACGCATTCGTGACAACGGTCAAATAGTTAACTCTGGACAAGCCCAGTTAGGTCATGCTGGCTTAGAAATTGCGATCGAGCGTGCTGAAGCCCTGGGTGCAAAACTGAGAGTAAAAAACCGACCGGGTCACGGAACTGAAGTTATGCTGGACTGGCAGGCACCAAGAAAAGGGTAACCGCTTTTTCCAAGAAATAACAGCGCCTCTGCATTCTCGCCATGCTCCCGTTCTGCCAGATAACGCCAGACTGCTTTGCGAGCTGTCTTTCCGAAATAAACAACTCTGCCTTTGCCACCTTTTACGCCTCCATTCACCCCATGATGGATAGTGATTTTCCCCGTCTTTTGAATCCTGGTCAGTAATAATCCTTTATAAGTCTTCTTTGTATATATCCCTGCTCCAAGGAAGTGCGATATATAATTAAATTTAGAATGCCTGTACCTCTTCTCCTCACTAAATTATATGTTCCACCAGTTCGACCTAAAAATGTTCTCCGCCCGCGCCTGATCGAGCAGCTGAACGAGGGTCTTTCTTCAGGCCGCAAACTGACTCTCATCTCAGCCTCCGCCGGCTTTGGCAAAACCACGCTGGTCACCGAATGGATCGCCAATTGCGGGAGGCAGGTTGCGTGGTTGTCGTTGGATGAAGGGGACAATGATCCGGCGCGGTTCATCTCGTATTTAATAGCAGCATTACAAACGATCAAGCCTGGAATTGGTGTGGGTCTAATGGCTGCTCTCCAATCTGCTGAGTCTCTCAATACCGAAGCACTCTTATCCACACTACTTAACGAAATTACGACCATCCCGGACGATTTTATTCTCATTCTCGATGATTATCACTTGATAGATTCACCAGTGGTTGATCAATCCCTGGCATTCCTTGTGGAACACCAGCCATCGCAGATGCACATGGTTATCTCTACCCGTGAAGATCCATCTCTTCCCCTGGCGCGTCTTCGAGCCAGAAGCCAAATGATCGAGCTGCGTGCCTCTGATCTGCGTTTTACCCCAGCTGAAGCCTCCGAATTTCTCAACCAGGTTATGGGCTTGACACTCTCAGTAGAAGATATTACATCCTTGGAGACTCGCACCGAGGGATGGATTGCGGGATTGCAATTGGCTGCCATATCCATGCATGGACAAAAAGATGCTTCTGGTTTCATCCAGGCCTTCACGGGAAGCCACCGATATATTTTGGATTACCTGCTGGAAGAAGTTTTACAGCGTCAACCCACCGAAGTTCAGAACTTTCTGTTGCAAACATCCATACTCGAAAGGATGTGTGGCCCGCTGAGTGACGCTCTTTTGGGTACTCAATCTGCATCCGGGCAGGAAACCCTGACTTATCTCGAACGAGCGAACCTGTTTATCGTCTCATTGGATGATGAGCGCTACTGGTACCGTTATCACCATCTTTTTGGGGATTTGTTGCGAAAGCGGTTAAAGCAAAGTTTTACCTCTGAGGGAATCAATGCCCTGGAAATTCATGCCAGTGAATGGTATGAAAACTACGGGTTGATCCTCGAAGCTTTTAAACACGCGGTTGCAGCCAATGATATTGAGCGTGCCAATCGCCTGATGGAAGACAAAAAGATGCCTTTACACCTTCCCGGTGTACCTACGATCATTTTGAATTGGCTGGAGTCACTACCCACAAGCGTACTGAATGATAATCCCGCGTTGTGGTGGAAACAGGCAGCGATGATGCTCAGCAACTACCAGATTATTGGGGTTGAGGAGAAACTCCAGGCAACCGAAGCAGCATTGGCACTGAGAAATTTACCTAACGCCGAGATGGACGAATGGACAAGAAACCTCGTAGGGAAAATTGCGGTCGCCAGGGCTTTGTTGGCGCAATCGCAGTACCAGGCAGAAACCAGCCTGGTTCAGGCGCGTCGCGCCCTGGAATATCTGCACCCCAACAACGTGGCTTACCGTTCTACGGCTAACCAGGTGATGGGGTTTGCCCATTATATCCAGGGAGACCGGGATGCTGCGGAACAAGCCTACACCGCAGCTTTATCTCTCGCCCAGGCAGCCGGAGATAACGACGGTGTATTAATGGCAACAACCCGTCTTGGCCAGATATACGAAATTAGAAACAAGCTTCACCAGGCTGCTGAGACTTACCAGCATGTGCTGTCGGTGATGGGTGAGGATCCACCTCCGTTTGCCACTGTCGCGATTGTCGGCCTGGCACGCATTCACATGGAATGGAATGAACTGGACAAGGCTGAAAAGTACGCAGAGCAGGGCTTTCAGCTGGCACGCCTTTGTGACCAGGTGATTGATAGGTTAATCACGAGTGAATTGTTTCTTTGCCGTTTAATGTTAGCCCGGGGAGATTCGGTAAGTGCCGCCCGGTTTCTATCGAAGGCGGTACAAAACGCACATCAGAATGAATTCGCTGTACGACTGCCGAATTTTAGCGCTCACCAGGTGTTGATTCACCTTTACCACGGCGATACCGGTGCTGCTGCTCAAATCGCACAACAAATTAACCTTCCACTCCTCCAGGCGCGCACCCTCATCGCTCAGGGTGATCCATCCGCTGCACTGACGTTGCTAATGCCGTATCGACAGCATAGAGAAGAAAAGAGATGGGAAGATGAACGGCTTAAGGCGATGGTACTTCAGGCAATTGCGCATCACCAGCTTAACGAAAAAGGCCAGGCACGACAGGTGCTGGCTGATACACTGAGACTGGCTGAACCGGGTGGTTTTATCCGCCTTTTTGTGGAGCAGGGCGAACTAATGCGGTTATTAATTTTGGATTTTAGATCATGGATGGAGTATCAGTCTGGTGTACGCATTCATCCATTGAAGGGATATGTGGATAAACTCCTGGCTGCTTTTACACCATTGGAGGCAATAATGCTGTCGCCAACAAAAAATCCGCAATCAGAATTAATTGAGCCACTGAGCCAGCGCGAACTGGAAGTGTTAAAACTCATTTGTCAGGGACTCTCCAATCAAGAAATATGTGATCACATGTTCCTTGCCCTGGACACCGTAAAAGGACATAATCGCCGAATATTTGAAAAATTACAGGTGCACCGGCGTACCGAAGCCATTGCCAGAGCGCGTGAGTTGAACCTGTTCTAAACACAATCCTTCCCATTTAACCCATTCCTTAACTCAAAACAACACTTTAACACACACCGAAGTGTCTATTTGTGACCTTCAGTGGCGTTTATTATCTGTACATAAGGTTGGTGGTACAGATCTTTTTCGATAGCCACCAAGGAAACGAAACCATGTCAAACAAACTTAGCGCAAAATCCAATTCATTTCAGCCAAAGGTTTTTCAGATCAGGATCAAGGGTCATCTGGATAGTCAATGGTCAAACTGGTTTGATGGAATGTCCATCACGCTGGAAGAGAATGGTGAAACGCTACTTACTGGGTTTGTGGCTGTTCATGCTGGATTGCATGGGTTACTCAAAAATCAGTGATCTGGGGATAACACTTGTTTCGGTCAATCAAGTCCAATCTCAAGAAACACGCAAAATATGATCAAAAAAGGAGAAAAAATGAAAACGACCATAGAAAGTCCCCTCGGGAAAGTTAAAGAAACAACAAAAAATCCACTGGATGTGAGGATTATCCTTGCAATGCTATGGGTCGTTGGAATGTTAAGTAGTTTAAATGGGGATACATACCGTCTAAATGATACCGTAGCGTTAAAGTCGTTAATTGACAATACCGGACCTATCGTAGCATCCAACGGATTGTTGTTGGTTATGTCAATAATATTCGCAGGGCATGTTTTCATGGGTGCCTTAACTCTGATATTGAAGGCACCCGTGAGTCGTTGGGCAAACCGGATCGTAGGTATTCTCTATGCGGTAATTATCGTAGGTTTTTGGGTTTTAGGTTTTGTATTGGGATCCCCTACTGGTTATTCGTTAGTCTGGTCAACAGCTCAACTCGTTTTTGCCTTACTGGTTGTTTGGTACGCGTGGAAGTGGCACAATCCGGAAGCGTAACTTTGACAGACAAGCTGAGATCAAATCGTAATAATTGTAAATTTCGTTCGATAAAGGAGAAATAAAATGAAAACATATAGAAAAACCGCTGTGATGGTTGGAATTTTATTCATCATTGGGACGGTTTCCGGTATCCTGGCTGCTGTTTTTACTGCCCCAATTATGGGAGAGTCGACTTTTCCACTCAATATAATTGCAAGTGAATCTCAATGGATCATTGGGACGTTACTAATCCTTTTGATGGGATTTCCTCTTGCCATGGTACCTGTATTTTTGTACCCGCTCCTAAAAAAACACAATGAAGTACTGGCGCTTGGGGCGGTAGTCTTCAGAGGAGTGCTTGAAGCTGTGTGTTACATGGGCATGGTAATCACTAATTTCCTGTTATTGAGTGTGAGCCAAATCTATGGTCAAACGGGCGTTGAAGACACTTCCATGAAAATCCTGGGATCAACACTCATCTCCGCAGGGGATTGGGCATCGCTGATTCTGGGTCTCGTTTTCAGCATCGGTGGGATGATGATTTACTTTGTGTTTTATCAAACAAAACTTGTTCCTCGATGGCTGTCAGGTTGGGGTTTTATTGGTGCAATATTGTATTTTATTGCCCACATCGGAGGAATTTTTGGCTCGCAGCAGGTTCTATCTTTAGATTCGGGTCTGGGGTTCTTGATGATACCTCTTGCCATTCAGGAAATGGTCTTTGCGGTCTGGCTGATCGTGAAGGGATTCAATCGAACTGCGATCGCAGCTCTGTCTGCATATAGCGATTAATCATTGAGGATGGCTGCTTAAATCCTGGGCAGTCATCCACTAACTGAATTTTTTCCAGAGAAATAGGATGTCAGTTTTTTGTAAAATATTTAGCTTGATCGGTAAACATTTCATATCTTAAAGTTTTAATAAAGGAGATATTATGTCAAACAAGAAAGAAGTATCGAATTTACGACTGTATTTCATTTTTACGTATCTCATGTTCCTGGTTATGTTGGGATTAACGGGACTTCTTATGTCCTTAAAAGTACCAAAAATTATCGTGGACATCATGTCAAATGTTGCCGCATGGTCACCGACTTTTGTCCTCATTATTCTGTACAAAAAACTATTTCCTGGCGTATCAATAAGGGATTTCTTAAAAATAAGCTTCGGCAGTGAGGTAAAAATTCTTGATTTTTTCCGTGCTTTTATCTGGCAGCTATTGGCTTTAGTATTGATAGTTGGCGCATATCTGGTAATTAATGAAAAACCGTTAAATACACTAACCTTTATAAACCTCGGAAGTGTTTTTTCGGTTTTCGTTATTACTCTAACCGCCGGTCCAATGGGGGAAGAGTTAGGTTGGCGCGGTTACGCATTAGGAGTATTTCAGAAGCGTCATAGTCCTCTTGTGTCTGCTTTGATAGTAGGAGTGTTGTGGGGGTTTTGGCATCTTCCACTTTGGTTCATAACCGGGTTTTCCGGGTCTGATCTGTTCATCTACATTTTTTCCTTTTTATTGGCGATTAATTCCACCTCGGTTTTAATCACTTATTTCTACAATAAAAGCAAAAATATTCTTATCGCAATGTGGATACATTTTTGGTTTAATTTTTTGTTAAGAATAGTGAACATTGATCTACTTCCATTGTTACTATATACAGCCATTGTGTATTTTCTATTTGTACTGGTGTTGTTAGTAACAAATAAAGAAGTAATGATGAAAGAACCGAAAATAGTGGCAGGGTACTCAACTCCTGATAGCGGAGAGCCCTTATCCCTTACAGTGGCTTCAACCACCAATAAAAACATTTAATACGAGGAGAAAAACAATGACTACCAAAGAAAGAATTAATTCACCCCAAAAGACCGCAAGAGTGGCAGCGTTTGTGTTTGTTCTCATTTTTATTCTGGGGATGTCCACGGAACTTTTTATTCGTCCGGGCATGATCGTTCCAGGGGACGCTGCAGCAACTGTCAAAAATATTACTGCCTCTGAATCGCTCTTCCGTCTCTCCCTGGTGAGCGATCTAATCCGCCAGACGCTACTGATGTTATTGCCGCTGATTCTATACAAAATCCTCAAACCGGTAAACAAAACCGTTGCAGCGCTAATGGTCATATTCTATCTGGTCTGTGTCCCTATCTCGCTGATTAATGAGCTAAACCATTTTGTTGTTCTGCTGCTATCAAGTGGCGCTGGTTATTTAACAGCATTCACAGCCGATCAATTGGATGCCCTGGTAATGTTCTCTATCGATTTGCGCATATATGGCACATTTATCGCCCAGTTTTTTTCCTTTTGGGTGCTTCTCCTTGGATATCTGGTTTTCAAGTCAGGTTTCCTTCCAAAAATTCTGGGCATTTTGTTGATGCTTGTAGGTTTGAGCTATACGGTATCGGCTGTTTTATTCTTTCTTTTTCCCAACTTCGATGCGACGATATTTGGCTTATTTACGTTTTTAGGAGAGTCATTATTTTACTTGTGGCTATTGATTAAGGGTGTGAACGTCAAAGCGTGGGAAAAACGGGTTCTTGAGTCTGTCAAATAAGTACCTATACAGACAAGTATCTTGTGTGGGTAAAAAAATCAACTTGATCATCGGCCGGCTCAATCAGTCAAAACAGTTTTTCCCGAAACAACACTCCGCACCACACCAAAGTGTCTGTCGGTGAAGATTGAGAGCAGATATAGTAACGTCAGGCAAGGTAGGCTGCACATACTGGTCGGACGTGCATTGAGAAATTTGATCTCTTATCGGTGGATTAACAGTTGCGTCAGATGTCAAAGAAAAACTTATTCATATTGCTCAAAGAGGATATAACGAAATGGAACAAGATCAAATCAAGAAACATTCAACGGCACAATCAATCATTTTGCACCTGCTCCCTGGGATCCTGGTCGGATGTTTTTACTTCCTCGCCCTAAAACCAGTTGCGAAAATGGGATATCCCTCAATTTTTGCTTTTTATATGGCAATAGCCTTTGTTCTTGTTCCGGTCGAACTAGGGTTCCTGTTATATCAGGGGAAGAAAAAAACAGGACGATTTACATTTCAGGGTGTCATCAGCTATCGAAACCCAATCCCGTGGTGGCAATACTTCGTATGGGTTAGCGTTATATTTGTGATTGTTGGCGCCATAATGACACTTTTGGAACCCGTTAATTCCTTTCTGCAAAAGAATCTATTTTTCTGGATGCCGGACATAAATTCCGGATTGGATGGTAATTATTCCAAAGCCATATTGATCGTTACATTCTCGATGTTCTTAATATTCAATGTGTTTTTAGGTCCAATGACTGAAGAATTATATTTCCGAGGATATTTGTTACCCCGAATGAAGGGGAAGTTCGCCACATTGTTTCACAGTTTTATGTTTGCGGCTTATCATTTTTTTTCACCATGGATGATTATTGCAATAACCCTGGGATTTTTGCCAATACTCTTTGGGGTAAAAAAGAAGAATATCTACATTGGAATAATTGCCCACATTCTGTGTAACTCGGTAGGTTTTGTAACCGGGATAATTTATATCTCAAAAATGCTGTGATCAAGAATGCACCAATAATTAATGTCGGAGATTTGTGTTTACTTTAAAAAAAGGAAGAATTTGAATTGTTCAAACAAGACAGTTCAATCTTCAAGGAGAATAATGTGAAAAATACGAAAACAGTAAAGGAAGCTTATGTCTTTTTAGGATTAACCCTTGCCTTATCCTGGTTCGTTTTCTGGGGACCTATCGCCCTTTTAAAGATCCCAACCATTAGTTTTGTGAGTGATGTAAAAGGTCCCGCGTGGGCGGTCGCGTTATATATTACCGGAGGTTTTGTACCCTCCATGTTGGGGATTTTTCTGACCTTTAAAGAGGAAGGGTTGTCTGGATTACGTAATTTAGGTAAGCGCATCATTCAATTTAGGCTTGGCTGGCGGTGGTACCTGTTTACCTTTCTGATCGTTATTGCTGGGACGGCTGGGCAGCTAACCATTAACAGCCTCTTGGGCAATACTTTTAATGGGACTCTTTTTTTGACGCAGTTGGGCAGTTTTCTACCGCTTCTGATCCTTGGTCCGCTGTCCGAAGAAATCGGCTGGCGTGGATATGCACTCCCGCGCCTCCAAACAAGGTGGAATGCGTTGATCTCATCATTAATCATCGGCGTTATTTGGGCATTATGGCATTTACCCTTGTTTATGATGGTCGGAACCTCGCAGCATGAATTGGGAATCCCGTTCATTGGCTTCTTGTTAATCATGAGTGCCAATTCACTTTTTTATACGTGGCTTTACAACAACACCCAACAAAGTCTCTGGTCCGCGATCCTCCTTCATTGGTTATATACATACGCTGCCCTGGTGGTGTCTTCCGGGGTAACCCGCTCTCCTCTCTACAACTGGCTTGAGTGTCTACCCTATGTGATCATGGCTGCTATCGTGGTCCTGATCTGGAAACCTCAGACTTTAACGAGATTTCATCAAATAGCCAAATCTAACTCAAGCCCTGGAACAGGTGGGATAATCCAAGCTGTATAATTATTAACGTATGCCAGCTACCCTTCTACTCACAAAACTTTATATCCCCCCGTCTCGTTCTAATATTGTCCTTCGCCAGCGTCTATTGGATCGATTGACCGAAGGACTTTCTTCAGGACGTAAGTTAGTCCTTATCTCTGCCCCTGCAGGTTTTGGGAAAACCACGCTGGTCAGCGAATGGATTGGCCGTTGTGGAAAGTCGGTTGCCTGGCTGTCACTAGACGAAGGGGATAACGATCTATCCCGCTTTCTGACCTACCTTATCTCCGCTTTACAAACGATAGCGACGAATATTGGATCAGGGGTATTGAGCGTGATCAAATCCCCTCAACCCCCACCAACCGAATCGCTATTAACAGAATTACTCAACGAAATCGTTACCATCCAGGACGATTTCATCCTTGTTCTGGATGACTACCATTTGATTGATTCCAAACCAATAGACGCAACCATTACCTTTCTTCTTGAGCGTATGCCGCTACAGATGCATCTTGTTATTGCCACTCGTGAGGATCCACATCTGCCCCTTGCTCGTCTACGCGCCAGAGATCAATTGATCGAATTGCGTGCTGCAGAATTGCGGTTTAATTCCTCCGAAGCTACCGAGTTTCTCAATCAAGTGATGGGCTTAAACCTCTCGGTGGAAGACGCATTCATCTTGGAAAACCGTGCTGAGGGTTGGGTTGCCGGGCTTCAATTGGCTGCACTCTCCATGCAAGGCCGGGAAGATGTTGTCAACTTCATTCACGCATTTGCTGGGGACCACCGCTATATTGTGGACTACCTGGTCGAAGAGGTCATTCAGCGCCAGCCTGAACCGGTTCGCAGTTTCCTGCTCCAAACTGCTATTCTCGACCGATTAAATGGCTCGTTGTGCGATGCTGTTACTGGTCAGGCGGAAAGCAATTCACGGTTGGAAGCCTTGGAGCGAGGTAACTTCTTTGTCGTTCCGCTAGATGACAAACGTGACTGGTACCGCTATCACCATCTTTTTGCTGATGTTCTTAGAATGCATTTGAAAATCGAGCAACCCGATCAGATATCTACCCTGCATCGGCGAGCGAGCGAGTGGTTTGAGCACAATGGTTTAATGGACAATGCCATCCATCATGCACTTGTTGCTGAGGATTTTGCACGGGCAGCTGGCTTAATTGAGTTGGTCTTTCCAACTATGAACCGCAATCGCCAGTTCACCACGTTGCTAAACTGGCTGAAAGCGTTACCTGAGGAGGTAGTTCAGTTAAGGCCAGTACTCAGTACTGAGTATGCCCTGGTGTCAATGTCTTGTGGCGAGAATGAGCGCGTAGAGCCATGGTTAAGGAATGCTGAAAGGTGGGTAAACGCGGCAATTGACACGCACATAATACAGGAATCTTCTGCGGGGAGGATGGTCGTCGTAGATGGTGAAGAATTTCGCCGTGTGCCAGGTATGATTGCCTTAATCCGTGCAGGGCAGGCTCTAGGTCGAGGGGATATGCCCGAGACTGTTAAAAACGCTCGACGTGCGCTCGAACTTGCACCTGAGGATGATTATCTGACTCTCGGTGGGGCAGCCTCGCAACTAGGACTCGTTGCATGGGCGAACGGGAATCTCGATGCCGCTCGCCAGATGACTGCTGAAGGATTGGAGAATGTGCGGCGAGCCGGGTATATCTCTGCTGCTATCGGCGGTACCATAGTCCTGGCAGATATACAGATAACGCAAGGTTGTCTGCACGAGGCAATGACCACCTATGAACAGGGATTGCAGTGGGCAACCAGAACAGGCGCACCGCTTCTGCAGGGTGCTGCAGACATGTATGTGGGCATGAGCAATCTTCACTATGAACACAACGACCTGAAGACAGCCACTCAACTCCTGTTCACAAGCCAGGCTCTGGGTGAGTTGGCTGCGTTACCCCAAAACCCCTATCGTTGGTGCGCAGCGATGGCCCGAATAAAGGTTGTTCATGGTGATCTGGAAGGCGCGCTCGATTTGCTCGACCAGGCTGAGCGTTTGTACAATAGCGCTTTTTCCCCGAATGTGCAGCCGATCGCTTCACGTAAGACACGGGTGTGGGTGTCTCAGGGTCGTTTGGAAAAAGCTTTGGGTTGGGTTCATGAGAAGAGGCTGTCCGTTGAAAATCAGGTTAGTTACCTGTCTGAGTTTGACCACATTACCTTTGCTCGGGTTCTCCTGTCCTGCTACCAGAGAGACCCTGCAGATGACAATATTTCTGAAGTATTGGGGCTGTTGGAGCGTCTGCTGAAAGCAGCGGAAGAACGCAGGGCGAAGGGAAACATGATTGAAATTCTGGTAATGCAAGCGCTAGCTAATCAAATACTAGGAGATCTCCCTGCTGCGCTCTTGCCTTTGGAGAGTGCGCTTCGGTTGGCAGAGCCTGAATGCTACATCCGATTGTTCATTGACGAAGGCTCAAACTTGATGCAACTTCTACGTGAAGGGGGCTCGCGTGGTATTATGCCAGCCTACATCAGCAAGCTACTGGCAGCATTTGAAACCGAGAAGCGAATAATCGGTGTCAAACCTGATCTACTCCCTGCCCAACCGCTTATTGACCCATTAAGCCAACGAGAGTTAAGAATACTTCTACTTATTGCCCAGGGACTAGCGAATCGAGAAATTGGTGAGCGGCTTTTTCTCGCCTTAGACACTGTCAAGGGGCATAACCGTAAAATTTTTGACAAATTACAAGTTCAAAGCCGCACTGAAGCTGTAGCCCGTGCACGTGAATTGGGTTTGTTGTAAGTGCAAATATCAGTTTTCCTTAATATTTCTCCCCTCAATTAATATAAAACAACACCTTCATCCAACACTAAAGTGTCTATTCGATAACACTTTGCTGACGATATGATATCTGTATCTTGAGCAAGTGGAATGGACTTTTTAAAAACTGGCTACAAAAGGAGTAAGGAGTTGTCAAACAAAGATTATTCAAAAATAAATCCCAGTCAACCCACTATCTATAAGATAAGGATCAAGGGTCATCTGGACCCTCAATGGACAGATTGGTTCGAAGGCTTAACCATCACCCTGGAAGAGAACGGTGAAACGCTACTTACTGGTCTGGTGGTAGACCAGGCTGCTCTGCATGGGCTGCTTAAAAGAATTCGAGATTTAGGAATGCCATTGGTCTCGGTCTGTCCTGTCGAACATGGCCGTGCAGATCAGTCAGACGTCAAATCGTAAATAGTATAGAAGGTGATTGTAAAGGAGGTTTGCCTTTGATAAAAATTCACAGCCCATTTCAACCTCCGGTAAGCGGGTGGCGACCACAATTTTATTCAAGTCCAATTTAATGAAACTCAATCATATCGTTCAAAAAAAGGAGATACAAAATGAACAACTTCAGAAAGCTCGCAATAAGTGCGGGAATACTATTTATCATTTATACAAGTGTAGATGTACTCAGCTTCCTTTTTCTGGGACCTGTGAATTCTACTAATTATCTAGTTAGTGTTTCAGAAAGTGCAGGTCTAGTAGGAGCAGGAGCCTTTCTTTTATTAATCGGTGGTGCTTGCGCTTCTGGGATTGCAATTTCGCTGTATCCGGTGCTAAAAAAATTCAACGCAACGCTAGCTCTTGGAGCTGTTGGTTTCAGGATTTCGGAGGGAGTCTTACGTTTTGTTTCTGTGTGTATCCTGTTATCAATCATTACGTTAAGCCAGCTTTATGTAAAAGCTGGAGCTCCAGAATCATCGTATTTCCAAACCTTGGGCGAATTGTTACTTGCAGGAAAGGGTTGGGTGGGCAATGTTGGGTCTCTGCTGGCTTTTTCCATTGGATGTACGTTATATTACATCATTTTTTACCAAACAAAATTAGTTCCGCGATGGATATCGGTCTGGGGGCTTGTTTTCGGCATATCGGGCATGATTTCATGCGCGCTGGTCAGTATCGGGCTCATCGCTCCTATGGGTACGGAACAAGTCCTAATGATTATTCCAATGTTGCCACAGGAAATCGTTCTGGCGGTATGGCTGATCGTGAAAGGATTCAATCCATCTGCAATCGCTTCCTTGTCTGCCACAACAGCTACGAACTAGCTTTTGAACGCGGCGTAGATTTGTATAAAACACGAGACAAGGAGAAAGCCAAATGTTAAAAAAAGGTTCGTTCGTTCTTTCAACATGGTGCGTGATCAACTTCATACTTGCCTTTACCATATTGTGCTATGTCATAGTTCTCAAGAAGGACTCGCCGATTTTGCAAGTGGCATCCTTTTCTGAGATCGAAATTGCCAGCCTCAGTGCCAAAACCCTAGCTGCTTTGAATAGTTTTACGATCCTGTACAACTCCTGCTCGTTGATGATCTCGGTTTTAACGTGGCGTTTGATTCGTAATAACCTGGTCGCCAGTGAAAAATGGGCTTTCTGGATGTTAGCAGGTGTGATCGGTTTTATTGAAGTTATGGCATTTTTCGCCTCATCGTACATTGGGCATGGGCGTTGGCAAGTGAATGTACTTCAGAGCATATTGTACGTGGTGGGTATTGGTTTGTCAGGTTATTCCATATTCAAAGGAGAGAAAAAATGAATACAACTAACGAAAGTCCCTTTGGGACACTAAACAAGACAGCAAGGATTGCAGGGTTACTCTATCTCATGTACATTTTGGCCCCTATCCTCGCCCAGTTGTTTGCTCAACTCGGATTTGGAGATGCAGCAGAAATAATCAACGTGATGAAGTCAAATGAAGGACTATTCCGCCTCGGCTTCATGATGAATATATTATCGGCGTTGTTGTTTCTTTTGACAGCCTGGGCTTTATATGTACTGTTGAAACCAGTTAATCAGAGCCTCGCATTATTGTTCTTGTTATTAAACCTGGTCGGTGTAGCGGTTGAGTGCTTTAGTTTCCTTCAACTATTTTCAGGTTGGCTCATTGTAAGTAAGGCTGAATATTTACTGGCATTCCCGGCAGATCAACTCCAGGCGATGGCAATGCATTCTGTAAATTTATACAAGATTGGGCATATCATCTCCCAGCCATTTTTTGCTGCCTGGCTTTTCCCACTTGGGTATTTAGTTTTCAAGTCGGGGTACCTTCCTAAATTTTTAGGCATCATTTTGATGGTTGAATGTTTTGCCTGGCTTATGTTTCCCATTCAGTTTTTCCTTTTCCCGAACGAGGTTATAGCAACCATAGCTTCTGCGGCTGGATTTATTGGAGAGTTTTCCCTTACTTTGTGGCTTTTGATTAAGGGTGCAAAGGAACCTAAATAACATGACTACTATATATAAAAACCAAGAAATCAAAATGGCGATCAGATCCAAAGGAATCTTGAAAAAGATGTTCATCCTGACTGTGGCTGGCGGGTTGACCTTCTGGCTGGCTAACTTTGCAATTTCACGAACCGCGATTGCGGTAGAATACAGGGCTGCCATGTCAATTTCTTATTATCCAATGCTGCTTGAGGCTTTGATCGGCGGATTGGTCATTGGATTTTGGGTCAGTTATTTATTGCTGCGTTTCTTTGACAGAATTCCAGCAAAAGATCCGATTCTAAAATCTATACTGATAAGTTTATTCATTCTACTCATTGTCACGATCTCAATCGGAAATCCATCAATTTATCATCGAACGCCTGATAGTATGCGTTATTTCTTAATCGGCTCAGTATTCAACTTTATCCGAATTCTTGCTCTTGGATTAACCATTGGTTTCGGATGCAAGTGGCAAATTTTGGGAATTAATCAAGAGGTGCGTAAATGAAAGCGATTGTTTACACAAAATTTGGCCCACCCGAGGTTCTTCAACTTCAAGAGATGGAAAAACCCACTCCTAAAGCGAATGAGGTGTTGATAAAAATATATGCGACAACCGTCGTTAAAGAAGACCCAGACATGCGGGCTTCACCAGGGTTTAACGGTTTTCTGAAACCAAGAAACCCGATTCTCGGGCAAGAGTTGGCTGGAGAGATTGAATCAATTGGCAGAGATGTGACCCGATTCAAACCCGGCGACCAGGTATTTGGTTTTGACATGTTTGGCGCGTATGCAGAGTACAAATGTATGCCTGAAACCGGAGCGCTGGCCATCAAGCCAGTCAATCTGACCTTCGAAGAAGCCGCCAGCATTCCAAATGGGGCATTAACCGCACTGCCGTTCCTGAGAGATAAAGGCAAGATTCAGAGTGGACAAACTGTGCTGATCTATGGTGCTTCCGGATCTGTTGGCGCTGCCGCGGTCCAGATTGCCAGATACTATGGGGCCGAAGTGACAGGGGTATGCAGAACGACAAATATAGAATGGGTCAAATCTTTGGGAGCCAATCAGGTGATTGATTACACTCAGGAGGATTTTACCAAAACCGGCAAGACCTATGACATTATTTTTGACACCGTAGGCAAGCGTTCGTTTTCAGAATGCAAAGGTTCACTGACGAATAAAGGTATCTATCTTGCCACGGTTCCTTCGCCGGCAATTATGCTTCAAGCGTTATTGACTGCACAGAGTGGCAGAAAAAAGGTGAAATTTGCAGCTACGGGTTTGAGGCCAGCCAGGGAGAAGATCAAAGATCTTGAATTTCTTACAGGGTTGATTGAGGCAGGCAAGCTTAAACCGGTCATAGATAGAAGTTATCCATTGGAACAGATGGCTGAGGCACACCGCTATGTTGAGCAAGGGCATAAGAAGGGAAATGTGGTCATAAGGGTAAACCAAGTACAGCAAAATTCACCTGAGATTTCTTCATATAATACACACCCATTAATAGGTGCTGAAAAATGAACAAGAATGAAAAAAATTTCTGGCTTGATATGATCATCTTTGTGGTTCTTCTGATAACAACCCTGACAGGCTTTTTGTTGTGGCTTGCTATCCCCCACACAATGGATATTTTCTATTTAGGGTTTTCCCGGAGCATGTGGGTAGCTGCCCATATCTGTTTTGGGATGGTGGGTTTGGCCGGTATTGTTTTACACATTGTCTGGCACTGGGGTTGGCTCAAAGCCTTGCGCGGACGGCCTCTTGCTGGGATGCAGAAAAAGCTGCGCGCCAATCGTGTTGTAGATCGGATCATGTGGTTTGCCTATATCGCTACCAACGTGTCCGGCGCAATAGGATGGGTGCTCCATTTTGGGGATGACATTTATGTTGTAGGTGTTCCTGACCGCTTGCATGTAGTGTTTGGAGTTATGTGGACAATCCTTACGATTGTGCATCTTGTATTGCACTGGAAGTGGATTTCATCTACTTCCCAGCGCTACATCCATGTCAATTTAAGAGGGCTAACGACTTTTAGGGGAAAGAATCTACCGTCAAGGTGAATAAGGAATATAAAAAATGAAAATAATTGTACTAAACGGAAGCCCTAAAGGCGAAGACAGCATCACTTTACAGTACGTCGCATTTATTCGAAAATTCTTCCCTCAACACGATTTCAGAATTTTCCATGTATCCCAACGAATCAAAAAGATGGAGAGAGATCTGGAAGCCTTTCAGGAAGTCATAAATGAGGTACGATCAGCTGATGGCGTTTTGTGGCCTTTTGGACTTTGGGTTCTATGTGTTCCCGCTCAGTATATGAGGTTCATTGAACTGATTTCTGAGAGAGGGATGGAAGATGCTTTCGAGAAAAAGTATGCCGCTGTAATGACCACTTCCATCCATTTCTACGATCATACTGCCCACAATTATATGCGGGCTGTTTGTGAAGACCTAAAAATGAAATTCGTTGATGCCATCTCTTTGGATATCATTGACATGATGAATGCGGAGAGAAGACGGGAGATAACAATTTTCATTGAAGGTTTCTTCAAGGCTATTCGAGAGCAAGCTGTAACCTCTAGGCTTTTCGACCCACTAACATTCAGTGACTTTGAGTACCACCCGACCGAGCCGAAAACGAGGGTTGACCCAGGAAATAAAAAGGTTTTGGTTGTGACTGATGCAAACGATATTCATACCAATTTGGGTAAGATGATAGCGCGATTCAAGCAGTCTTTTGCGGGTAAGATAGACGTGATTGACCTGAACGACATTGACATACGCGGCGCTTGCCTGGGTTGTATGCGCTGTGGATATGATTACACCTGTACATATAAAGACGGGTTTGCTGATTTCTACAACCAGCGCGTGAGATCTGCGGATATTATCGTTTTTGCAGGGATTGTCAAAGGCCGGTATCTGACCTCCACATGGAAAACATTCTATGATCGGGCTTACTTTTGGAATCATACACCGTCCCTTGCAGGAAAACAGTTGGGATATATCATTTCAGGCCCATTGAGACAAAACCCTAATCTTATTCAAATTCTCGAAGCTTCGTCCACTGCACGGCAACATGCCAATCACGTGGATATCATCACCGACGAATGTGGAAACTCGACAGAGCTTGACGCTTTGATACAGAATTTTGGGCAATGTCTGGTCAGTTTTGCTGAAAAAGGGTACATCAGACCGCAGAATTTTCTCGGGGTCGGTGGTCACAAAGTTTTTAGAGACGATATTTGGGGAAGGCTTCGACCGCTTTGGCAAGCGGATTACAGGTATTTCAAGAAACACGGGTTGTTCGACTTTCCACACAAAGACATAAAAATCAGGGTGCTCTCGCCAATCTTAATGTTGCTGACCAGGATATCAGCAGTCCGAAGAAAGTATTACGCCAATGTGAAGACTTTTCCTGCGAGAAGATTGAAAAAGCTAGTCGAGCACGTTGAGTAGCACACACAACCTCATGAAAGAATGCAGATTTCCTATCAATCATCACTTTCAGTACATGTACACAAGTAAGAATCAAGGAGAGTAAAAAATGACTAATCGAAGTAAGACTGCCTTAATTCTAGGCATGACCTCAGCCATTATGGTCAGCCCACTGGCGATGAGCATATTTTGGGGTCCGATCTCCCTTTTTCAAAATCTTGGTTTTGATAAAAAATCAATCGCCCCCCCATTGCCATGGTTACTCGCCACGATCACTGCCATCGCCTATGTTTTATACACAATGAAAGTCATCCCTTTCGTTTTAACGAAACAGAAAGAAATCTCATTGTTAAAACTCCTTGGGATTTTCGCAGCGCTGGTCGGTGGCATTGTCGAGGAAGTCTTTTTTCGGCGTTGGCTTATGGATATGCTCTTGTCTGGAGGTGTAACCCCGTTCCTTCAAGTTATCATTTCCGGCGTAGCTTTTGGATTAGCTCATACTGCATGGTTTCTTTTCAAGGGCGATATCAAATTTACCATTCCTGCAATTCTCTCAACAACCGTTTTAGGTATTTTCCTGGCTATCATCTATCTCGTAGGAGACCGTAATGTAGGACCCTGTATTTATGCACATGTTTTGATCAACATCATCATTGAACCCTGGCTTATGTTGTCTTCAGTCACTGGTATCCGTAGTGCCTTTCAAATGAGTCCATCGCAACAACATGGGGAATTAATAGTAGAGATCATCGAAGGAATTTAAATAGGGATTTTAACTGTTATCAACAATCAAGAAATGGAGAAAATGAAAATGAAAAAATTACTAATGCTATTCGTTACAATTGGAGTGCTTATAAGTACGATACTTTCAGCCTGCACAACGTTCCAAATCCAGGAGTCTCAAACTGCTGGTACAGAATTGCCTCCAAGTATGCCAAATCCCGCCTCGGTTTATTGCGAGGAGAATGGGAACAAACTTGAAATTCAAACTGCGGAAGATGGCAGTCAATCCGGCATCTGTGTTTTCCCGGATGGAAGCGTCTGTGACGAATGGGCTTATTTCCGTGGTGAGTGTAGTCCCTCCGAACAAAACCTTCCAACTGCTTCCATACCTGATGATGCGACCCAAAAAGAAAGTAATGATGAAGCAGGTGAAAATGCCTCAGGTGGTTACATGGCGCCGGGTACTTCAGAGGAAATCGCAGATTGGTGGGGGGTCATTAAAAGTACACCGTCCGGTTCACAGTTTGATGACTATTTTGAGCGCCAGGATATGGGAGGAGTCATTTACTTTGGTATTGATTCATTGGACCTGGAAGTGATTGCTCAAATTGAGTCACTATGCAATAATGGTAAGATCGTTCATCTTTATGGCACATTATTTTCAAATGTAATGGATTACAACGGTTCGCAGATCTTGGTGGATCGCATCGTGGTTGAAGAGTAACCATCATACCTAAGTCTTAGATTATCTGGGATAACAAAAAGGAGAAATCATGCGAGACAAAATTGAGGAAGCACTGAAGCGAAGCAAGGCTGATTATACCGAGATCCGCATCGAGAATAAGGAGACCTGCCGGATCGCGTTTCACGGCAAGGACCTTGAGACCGCCAATGCCAACATCGATAAGGGCATCATGGTTCGCTGCCTGATCCGGAACAAGGGTTGGGGTGTTACCACCTTCAACGACCTCGACGACCTGGGCGCTATGGTGGATCAGGCGTACCAGTGCGCCCAGGTGGGCACTGTTCCCGAACCGATTGAGCTGACCCCTGCAGAACCAGTCGAGAATGTAACGACAGCCACGCAGAGTCACGACTTCCACGAAGTTCCACTGTCTACAAAAAAAGCCCTGGCCGAACATTATAACCAGATCCTGCTCGGGTACAGCGACCGGATCGTCGACACCCAGTCGATCTACTCAGACGTTTTCACCCACCTCATCTTAGCCAACTCGGAAGGTACGTACATCGAACAGGACAAGCCCTCCGTGGTGATTGGTGCCTTTGCCACCGCCCGCGATGGGGACAACGTCCAGCAGGCGCACGAGGTCTTCTCCAGCACCCAAGGCTACGAATTCGTCCTCGACAAGGACGAATTGGCCCGTAAAGTTGCCGTTCGCGCTGTCGAACTGTTGGGTGCCAGGCAGGTCCAGGCAGGGAAGTATCCGGTTGTCATTGACCAGATGCTGGCTGGCGTCTTCATCCACGAAGCCTTCGGTCACCTGTCCGAAGCAGACTTCGTATACGAGAATCCCAAGGCGCGTGAAATGATGACCTTTGGCCGCCGTTTCGGTCAAAGCATCCTGAACGTCTACGACGACGGCTCCATCCCCAATGTGCGAGGCACAACGCTGTACGACGACGAGGGAACTCCTGCGCGCCACAACTGGCTCATCAAGGACGGGATTTTGGTTGGGCGATTGCATTCCCGACAAACCGCGGCAAAGATGGGCGAAGAAGCCACCGGCAACGCACGCGCCGTCAGCTACCGCTTCCCTCCCATAGTGCGCATGACCAATACGGCCATCGACAATGGGACGGCCACTTTCGATGACTTGATCAAGGATATCAAGCTCGGCATCTACGCATGCGACGCTTATGGCGGCGAGACTCAACTGGAAACTTTCTCCTTCAGCTCCAGCTACGCCTATATGATCCGCGACGGCAGGATCGCTGAGATGGTCAAGGATGTTATCCTGGCCGGGAACCTTTTCACCACGCTCGGGAACATTGACTTGATTGGCAATGATTTCAAGTGGCTGAACACAGGCGGCGGATGCGGTAAGGTTGGCCAGTTTCCCCTACCGGTTGGCATGGGTGCGCCGCACATTCGTATTCAAAATGTAATAATCGGTGGACAGTAGGACTGACTTGCATATCACACGGAGGAATGAAATGGATATCTTAACTATTCTCAAAAAACAGGCTGAGCAGGTCGAAGTGTTCAGTTTGGAAAGCGAAAAGACGACTGTCGAGTACGAGGCTAACCAGCTAAAGACCTGCACGGTTACTAGTACCAAAGGAACCGCCGCGCGTGTCATCCATAAGGGGCGGCTCGGTTTCTCTGCCTCTACCGACTGGATGGCTATGGGCAAACTGGCAGCCAACGTCCTCGAGTCGGCTGCTTACGGCGACCAAACGTCGTTCTCTTTTTCCGATCCAAAACCGGCCGTCCCAGTCAAGACCTATGACAAAGCCATCGTTGAATTGTCCATCGCCCACCTGGTCGAGATTGGCAAGGAGATCCTCGATCTGCTTCTGCCGGTCGATCCTATCGTCCGCTGTAACCTCTCGCTGGCGCGTGGTCTGGTCTCAACCAATATCCGCAACCAGAAAGGACTTGATGGTTCCTTCCAAACTTCACCTCTCACGCTCAGCATCAAACTCGATCGGATGGAAGAAAATGACGTACTCATCCGCTATGAACAATTTGGCACCAATGTCTGGGATAAGGATTACCTGGCTTTTGCCCGCCGGCTGGCGGAACAACTCAAACTTGCCCGCAAACTGACCACGATCAAACCTGGTAGAATGCCTGTTTTATTCTCCCCTGCCGGCGCACAGGCGTTGATCTTGCCGCTTTGTGAGGCTTTGAATGGTAAGGAAGTCTACAGGGGGACCTCGCCGATCAAGAACAAGGTTGGCGAGAAGCTCTTCGACGAAAAGATCACCTTAGTGGATGATGGAACGTTGGATGGTTGCTACGGCAGCGCATCTTATGACGACGAGGGCGTACCGCATCGCCGAAACGTGCTCGTCGAGAAAGGTGTCCTCAAGGGTTTCGTCTATGACTTGAAAACAGCAGCCCAAGTCGGTGTCGAATCGACGGGGAACGCAGTTCGCAGCCTGTTCACGCAACCCGACGTGTCATTCGGCAATGTCATTCTCCAGCCAGGTTCGACCCCCTTGAAAGACATCATCGCCTCCATCGAAGAAGGCATCCTGGTCGAGTCCCTGCTGGGGCTGGGAATGGGCAATACCCTCTCAGGCGCATTCTCCAACCCGCTCGACCTGGCCTTCAAGATCGAGAAGGGCGAGATCGTAGGGCGTGTCAAGGACCTGTCTATCGCTGGCAATGTCTACGATCTGCTCAAAGACGTAGCCGCGGTCAGCCAGGAGGCACAGTGGAATTACAACTTCTTCTACTCCCCGTACGTCTGTGCCCCATATGTTTTGATCCCCGAGATGAACGTGGCTGGAAAGAGCTAGAAACGAAAACAACAGTTCGTAGATCCAGCCTGATCGCATCGAGATTGAGGAGTGACATGCTGTCTCTCAGGATGAAAAGGAGATCTTAATGGATTTTATATTGCATGCTTATTGTGGCCTTTATTGTGGTGCCTGTCCCATCCTATTGCAAACAAAGTCTGGTAATGCTAAAGAGCAATGTTATGGTTGTAAAAGTAAGCAGACTGTCGATTATTGTGCATCCTGTGGCATTAAGAGGTGCGCAACTCAAAAAGGATATGAATTTTGTCTTGAATGTTCTGATTTAAATAACTGCGAACAGATGTTGAAGTTTGTGAAAGATACCAATTGGTTAAATCAACAAGGTGTATTAAAAAATATGGAAATGATCCGATGTGATGGATTGTCAAATTGGCTGAAGTCACAAGACTATCGCTGGCGGTGTAAAAATTGTGACACTTCACATTCCTGGTTTGATGAAACCTGTCCAAACTGTGAGCATGATGTGGAAAGTTGTAAGGAAGTAGGAATATGAGCTTGCTCGTGAAGATATTGGTGATCATTGGCAGTTTGTCGTCCATTGGTTTTGGCATCTGGCATTTTTTTGTCCCCAAGGCTTGGAACTGGTATTCGTTCATCGATCCTAAAGCCGCTGAATTAGTCGTTGCTGTGCGGGCGATTAATGTTTTCTTCTCCCTGGCGTTGGTGTTATTTGGGGTCATAAATTTTCTGTTTATATATGCTGATCATGCGAATCGATATTCCATAATTGTTTTGCTGACAGAAACCACTATTTTGTGGTTGACCCGGTTTTTCTTTCAACTCATTTATCCACAAGGTTCATTGTATCCAGGTCTCCAATACGGAATGTTATTTGCATTCGCAATGATAACTTTATGCCACCTGATCCCATTGCTGATCATATGGCTTCAAAAAGATACGGTGTTACTCGTGTAAATTTGAGGAGTATTTAATTCAAGAAATAAATACGAGGACGTCAAAATGGTTAATAAATTATTGATTTTAGGCTCGATAGGAGCATTTTTCATGGCGACATCTGCCACATTAGTATCTGATATGCATGGAATTGGGGATTGGTTCATCTCTTCGTTTCAAGCAAGAAAATTGGCTTTAAATCCAGCGCATATTTTCAGTGCACCTTATAAAATTGCTGGATATTTCGGAGAACCATTATTAATTATCTCGATCGCTCTGCTTACCGTGGGTCTTTATGGCTGTTGGATTAAATACCATAAACCTGTCGCAATGATTGCTGTGATTATTGGTGTACTGTATATATTGGAAAGATTATTTTGGAGCTATGTCACCATAAACTTTGCCACCAGCATTCAAACGCATACAATTATCAATGATTACACAGTTCTCAAACAAGCTGGTTTTCTTAAAGGTTTAGGAGCATTACTCGGTGGATTGATCGGTGGGTTCGGATTCTCGACTGTCTTGACGATCCTTTTCTTCCATCTTGGTAATCCTTATGGTATCGCAGGTGGGTTAATCGTTTTAAGTGCAATGTTGATAGGTATGCCAGCGAAGATTTATTTCATGACGCATATAACTTCTCCTGTTCTAATCATATTTATCATCAGTATGGTCATTAAAAATTTCGGTATTATCTTAATGGGAGTGGGGTTAATCATGGAATCGCTAAGGTGAATTTGATCAATTGTGAAATTGATCAACTCTTACCGGAAACATCCCGTATAAAGTACAATTTATTTCGTTTTTCATTCTAAAGAAATCCTGGTATCATCCATGAAAGTAATAGCACATTTTTTACAAAATAAAAAACTGCCTGTGATTACCCTCGCATTCATAGCCTTCATTGCCCTTGGTTTGCCGGATGGTTTGTTGGGGGTAGGTTGGCCATCGATCAGGACTGGTTTTTCGGTTCCTCTGGATGCGATCGGTGTGTTTATGATTGCCTCTGTTAGTGGTTACGTGTTTTCCAGTTTCATTAGTGGCTTTTTACTGGCACGAATGGGCATTGGTCGGATGTTAACAACCAGCTGTTTTCTCACCGGGTTTGCTTTGATTGGTTACACCATGGTTCCAGATTGGTGGATGATGGTTGTTCTGGCTATTTTTGCCGGGTTAGGAGCAGGTGCGATCGATGCTGGTCTCAATACATTTATTGCAGCCTATTTCAGCGAAAGAAGCATGCAATGGCTGCATGCCAGCTGGGGAATAGGGATTACATTAGGGCCAATAATCATGACAGTTGGGTTAGCCTCTTTCGAATCCTGGAACTTCGGATATCGGGTGGTTGGTGGTTTTCAAATTATTTTGGCTCTTCTTTTTTTGATTACCATTCCCATCTGGAATCAATTCAATTTGTCATCTGTCCATAAAGATGAAAAACAGTTAACGGATTATGAAACCTCTATACGGGAGACTTTAAAACAAAAGCAGGTTTGGATAAGTTTGATATTATTCTTCCTATATGTTGGGGGTGAAATTGGCTTGGGAACCTGGGCGTATACTTTGTTGACAGAATCCCGAGGGGTTGATCGTTTCATGGCTGGTTTTTTTGCCGGGAGCTACTGGTTCACCTTTACTGTTGGAAGAATATTGGCCGGTTTGGTTGCAAAGAGAACAGGTAATAATAAACTTGTTTTGGGTGGTTTGATGGGTGCCATACTTGGAGCTGGGTTACTGATTTGGAATCCTTCCGAAATCGCCAATGTTATCGCTGTAGCGCTTATCGGTTTATGCATCGCACCAATTTTTCCTGCAATGATGTCAGGCACGAGAACACGTGTTGGCGATCAATTTACTGCCAACACCATTGGCTTTCAGATGGCTGCAACAGGGTTTGGTGGAGCAGGAATTTCCGCTTTTATGGGGGTGATGGCTCGCAGAATATCACTTGAAGTAATTCCGGTCATTTTATTCCTTGTTTATGCCACCTTGTTAGGATTTTACATTCTGGCAACCAAAAAGAGAGAAACCAAGGAAGTGGAAGTCAGCAAAGCAACATAGCAAAATTCTCAAGTACATTGTGATTTTTTCTTTAAATTTCTTCACAATTGATGGTTTGAATTTTTATGCTCTTTTGGGTTTTAAGAAAAATCTCAACTATAATAAATTTATCGATTTAACACCTGCGATTCGCTCACGCCATTCAGTAATCAAATTACTTAAATTGGAAAGCAATCAAGAAAAATCCCTGGTAATTTTGTAAACTTCTTCCATTCCAGCCTGCATTGAAGGTAACCATGACACCTGACTTGAATGACAAACTGAATAAATATTTTGGCTTTTCCAGCTTCCGTCCGGGTCAGGAAGAAGCCATCCAATCGTTATTAAATGGTAAACACACGGTAGCAGTGATGCCAACCGGATCGGGGAAATCACTCATTTTTCAGCTGGCAGCCATGGACTTGTCAGGTATCACCATGGTGATTTCTCCACTGATTGCTTTGATGAAAGATCAGGTAGATAGTCTGGAAAGACGTGGGATCCCAGCAACATTTATCAATAGTTCTATTAGCCCTTCAGAACAAAGTCACAGGCTGCGAGGAGTTTCGAATAGTAAGTATCGAATTGTATATTTAGCCCCCGAACGGCTTCGAAATTCCAGATTTCTGGAGGTAATTAAAGGGATCAAGATCAGTCTTCTTGCTGTTGATGAAGCTCATTGTATTTCTGAATGGGGGCATGACTTCAGACCGGATTATTTACACATTGCAAAATTTCGCGAGGCGATAGGATATCCAATTACAGTTGCACTTACGGCGACAGCAACACCACAGGTTCAGGTGGATATTTCAAAATTACTGCAACTTGATAAACCAACTCTGATCATTAACGGATTCAATCGTCCTAATTTAGTTTTGACCGTTCGGCATATTCTTGATCCAATAAACCGGTATAGTGTGCTGCGAGACTCTCTATTATCTCAATCTGGTGGGGCATCGATTATATATGCAGGTACCCGTCGGGACACAGAAGAAATTGCTGAATTTGTAAAAACTGAGATGGGTATCCATGCATGTTTTTACCATGCCGGCCTGGATAATGAAATGCGAACTCAAATTCAAAATGATTTTATCCAACAAAAACTTTCAGTGATTGTGGCGACCAATGCTTTTGGCATGGGCATTGACCGGTCGGATGTGCGTCAGGTGATTCATTTCTCCATGCCGGGTTCCCTGGAAGCCTATTATCAGGAAGCCGGCCGGGCGGGTCGGGATAGGTTGCCAGCCAAAGCATTGTTATTGTATTCCAATGATGATCGGGCACTTCAGGAATTCTTTATTCGAAATGCAGAGGTCTCAAAGGCGGAATTTCAAAAGATATTTAATTCACTAATTTCTAAAAATAACCAGCCGATCCCAATCAGTGTTAATTCCCTCAGTTTAATGACTGGAATTAATGAAATTAAGGTGAAAGTTGGATTAGCTGCTTTAGAACAGGTTGGAATCATAGATCATTTGGGAGATGAAGGTACTCAAATGATCATAAAAAAGAATTCATGTCGGGATGACCAAATAAATGCTGCTGTCATTCGTTTCAAACAACAACAGAGCATTAGGATCAAGCAACTTCAAAATATGGTCAATTATGCTGAAAGTGACCAATGTCGCCGCAATATTATTCTCCGATATTTTGGAGACAAATCTTATGATTCTGTGAATGTTTGTTGTGATAATTGTATTGGTCGAAAGTTGTCAAATACAAACTTGCCCTCAATGAATTCTCCAACTGAATTATCAGATCCAGAGTTAATTATTCTCGAGACGATACAAAAGGTAAAGAATGGTGTTGGAAGTCTTAAGATTGCCCAGGTGTTAAAAAAATCCAAAGCCAAGGAAATAACCATTTCAAATTTGGATAAACTTCCTCAATATGGCAAGTTGGCAGCGATAAAAATTGATTCAATCCGAGCGATGATTGGAAAATTGATGGAAAAACAATATGTAAAAGTAACTGGTGGTCAATATCCAGTTGTCCGTTTGACAGATGCAGGAAATGAATTCTTAGAAAAAAGAATCCCTGGTTCCATAAATAATTCGGATGAATCTTCCAAACAAATAAATAATCATAGCACTTCTAATCAAGCTTCAAAAATTGGAATTCAACAAATTGTAGCAATTGGTAATAGTAAAGAGGAAACAAGAATTGAAGATTTAATAAATGCCCTCAATTCAAAAAATGGAAATTATCGGAGATTGGCTGCTTCTGCTTTAGGAAAAATTGGAAATTCAACTGCAACACAACCACTCATAAATTTAATTCTAATTGAAGGAAAACCACAAGTTCGTCAATATGCAATCAAAGCTTTGGGTAAGGTGAGTAATGGAAATGGCCTTTCGTTATTAAAAAAATTGAAACAAATCAAGATGAAATTTATTATGTTAGAACTGCTGCAAAAATTGCAGTAAAAAAAATCAGTCGAAGGCAGAAGATTAGTTTTCAAGTAAATAATTATCATGATTTGAATCTGGATCCTATTGATAAATTCTTATCCCGTAATCATCCTAAACAATTAATTGGTCCTTGGGATTCTGGCTGGGCTTTGGGATTTCACAGCCGTTTCCAAGGTTCGGATTGGAAACGCAGCCAGGTTGGTGAGATGGCATTTCGACTGAAATACCATTCAGATTTCTCGGTGATCCAACCATTGATTCAAAAAATGAAGGAACTAATTCAGGCTCATCCGGAAATTGGACAGGTGGATTTAATTATTCCAATGCCAGCATCGGTACAACGCAAAAAAGACCCGGTCAGCTGCTTTACTAAAGAACTTGCAAGTCAACTGAAGGTCAACTATTGGCCGATGTTGGAAAAATCTCGAAAAACAGAACAACAAAAACAATTCCAAACCCTGGCTCAGAAAAAAGCGAATGTTGCAGGTGCATTTCGTTTACAATCTTCCATAAAAGGGAAAAAGGTACTGGTTGTGGATGATCTTTTTGATTCAGGTGCTACTTTGGAGGAGATAACTAAATTGCTTAAACAAGCTGGCGCTGATAAAGTTAATGTGTTGACAATCACCTGCACAATCCATTCTGATCGCTAATGAAAGGCAAACTATGATGTATTCCCTTGATTCAAAAGTAACTCTGCTGCTTGGTTCACGGCTTGCGATCAGGAAGGATTCAGATTTATCCCCCTTATCTTTGCGAGAATGGAATATCCTGGAAAAGAAATTGAAAACTTCCACATTGGATTCTCAAGAAGATCTGCTTGGCCTGGCGATCAATGAAATACAGAAAATTCTCGATTTCAGCGATGAGGAAGCTGCGCGGATTGTTGAATTGTTGGAAAGAATTGAATTGTTGGAACAATCCCTGGCTTATTATGCCGATAAAGGAATACAGGTAATCACCAGAAGTGAGGAGATGTATCCACAACGATATCGGGAACGTCTGAAAGATTCTGCTCCATTGGCGCTGTTTTATTCAGGTGAACCTGCTTTACTGGGTCAGCCAGGAATCGCTGTTGTAGGCTCACGTCATCTGGATCCGATTGGTCAGGAATGTGCTGAATTTGTAGGAAATACTTGTGGCTTTTCTGGATTGGTTCTGTATTCGGGTGGTGCAAAAGGGGTGGATTCACTCAGTACCCAGGCTGCCCTGGACGCTCGTGGTACTGCTGTCAGTGTTCTGGCGCATAGTTTGGAGCAGACGATCAAAGAAGGTGCGATAAATAAGGCGATTGAGCGAGGTGATTTATGTCTGGTTACCCCATATTCACCAGATGCGGGATTTTCGATTGGGACAGCAATGGGCCGTAATAGACTGATCTATAGTCTGGCAGATTATGCCATCGTGGTTGCCAGTGATGCTGAAAAAGGGGGCACATGGGCAGGTGCTACGGAAACTTTGAAGGCTGGTTGGGTTCCAGTGTTCATATTAGATCACCCGGCTATGCCAGATGGAAATCGATTATTAATGCAAAAAGGCGGTGTACCATTTCCGCATCCATTTCCGGAGCATTATAGTAAATTAGAAAGTTGGCTGAAAGAGAAAAGTGAGCCTACAACCCCAAAACCAAAGCAATTGGGATTGTTGTAAATAACCATTTCCGGTCCAATTGGATTTCAACCGATATTCGTTTACTCACTTTGAAGTTTATCGATAGAGATTAAAAGGAAAGGTCTGATTGAAGTAATTGAAAAATTGTAGAATGTTTTTTTCCAGAATTGATCATACATGAAAAGATAAAAGTTATTACTTGATGTTCATGTATAATTTGACAATGGATCGTCAATTACTAGCCATCAAATTATTTCCACCAGTAGTAAAACCAGGAGTTGTTTCTCGTCCTCGATTGCTGGATTTTCTTTCATCTGGATTCAAAGAAAATCGGAAATTAACGTTAATTTCCGCACCAGCTGGGTATGGAAAATCAACGCTGATTGCGGAATGGTTGACTGGTTTATCAGAGTCGAAAAAGTTTCCTGAAGGGGAACAATCGTTTGATTATTATTCCTGGTTGACTCTGGATCAGTTTGATAATGATCCTGTTCGTTTTTTGAGTTATTGGCTGGCTGCTTTTCGAAAGATAGATGCAACAATAGGTCAAAGATTTGAAAATTTATTAAAATTACCACAAATTCCTTCTCCTTCCGAAATGATGGATGAATTGTTGAACGACTTGATTCAAATGAAAACAAGAGCAACCATTGTTTTTGATGATTTTCACTTGATGAATAATCCATACATCACAGAGAGTTTGGATTATTTTTTCGATCACCAACCAGCTCAAATTCATCTTGTGTTGATCACTCGATCTGATCCACAATTATCTCTATCCCGTATGCGTGCACGTAAACAAATGACTGAGCTTCGTGCCCGTGATCTAAGGTTTACGAAAACTGAAACACATCAATTTTTAACTCAAACAATGAATAATCCAATGAGTGATGAGCTGATTCAGATGCTTGATTTACGCACAGAAGGATGGCCAACCGGTCTTCAATTAGCTGCGTTGGCACTTCAGAACATTCATGATGTTGAGGCTTTTATCGATAGTTTCCATGGAAGTCATCGATATGTGCTGGATTATTTAGCAGAAGAGGTAATGAACCAGCAGAGCGAAGAAATTCGTACTTTCCTTTGTAAAACATCGATCCTTGAGCAATTCAACGCGCCATTATGTGAAACAATCACTGGTTATAAAAATTCTCAATCAATACTTCATTCAATTGAGAAATCCAACCTTTTCTTAATTCCATTGGATAATGAAAGTGTCTGGTACCGTTATCACCACCTATTTGCAGATTATTTAAGAGTGGGGCTTAATTTATCAGAAACAAAAGAACTCCATAAAAAAGCTGCATTATGGTTTGCAGAGAATGGATCCGTCTTCGAAGCAATGCAGCATGCATTATTGACAACTGATTTTAATTTTATCGCTGATTTGATGGAACGCTCTTTACAAAAAGGATACACCTGGTCTGGAGGAAATTTATCAGCTTTATTAAGCTGGTTAGATGCCCTGCCAAAATCCATCCTTTATTCCCGTCCTTTATTATGTTTACTTGCCGTGCCTATTGTCAGTATTGCAGCGCGGTTTGATCAGGCAGAGCAACTTCTTATTCAAACTGAAATAGCTTTGCGTAATCAGGATTCACCGGATACCAGACGAATGATGGCAATGGTGGTTCTTTATCGTGGTGGAATTGCTCTCATGCAGGGAGAAATCGAGAAAGCGATTTTATTAACCTCGGAAGCACAAACACTTTTGCCTGCTGATGACTTTTTATTTCAAGCCAGAGCTGCTTACAATCTTGCTCAAGCGTATGAATTAAAGGGCGAAATTCATAAAGCGATTCATATTTATCAAAAAACGAGTGAACTGGGTTTTGCTTCGGAGGCCACTTTTCTTGCGGTCAATGCCCAATGTGCGATGGCATTTGGTCTAAGAACAGCGGGCAAACATCAATTAGCAATAAATACCTGTCAACAGGCTATTGAAATCGTCAAAGGTGATCCTATTCCTCCTCAGGGAATGGCGTATATTATTATGGGTATTATTGCTCATGATCAGGGAAACCTTACCCAGGCTGAGCAATGGCTTCAGGAAGGTATTGACCTATCACGCCAGGGAGGGTTAGTTGATGACATTAATTGGGGGAATATTTTTCTTTGCGGGGTTAAGCTGGCTTTAGGAGATCTTTCAGGTGCACAGAATGTAATTGAACAGGCTATGATGATGATCCATTCCTATCATATACCCAGGATTTCCTTATTAGCATCAGCTTTTCAGGCCCAATTCTTTTTATTAACAAACCAAATTGAAAAAACAAAAGCCTGGGCTGTTGAATACAAAAATCAAAGGGAAACTGTATCGGTTGAATATCTTCGTGAAATAGAAGATATTACTCTGGCAAGAATACTCATAGAGAGTGGGGAAAAGAAAAGTATTACAGATTTATTGGAACCTTTGGTTGAGAATGCACGCATAAAAGGTAGAGTAATTCCTTGTGTTGAAGCATTAATTCTTCTTTCACTTTTTTATCTTCGAAGAAATATTCCTGAAAAAGCCCTCAACCTATTAGAGGAAGCAGTAAGTCTGGCCGCACCAGAGCGGCTCATTCGACCTTTTATCGAATATCAAGATATTCAAGAATTGATAGTCAAATTGCGTTCTTCAGCGCCACAATTTATTGATAGAATTTTGGAAATTAAAAATTCACTGACTCATCCAAACGATTTTCTGGCCAATCTACCCGAGCCATTGAGTGAACAGGAGATGAAGGTCCTTCATCTCATTTTGCAAGGAAAATCAAATCAGGAAATTGCCAAAGAGCTTTTTATCAGTGTTGGTACAGCAAAATGGCATGTTCATAATGTGTTTCAAAAAATCGGGGTTAATAATCGGTTGCAGGCAATCGCTCTGGCACGGGAATGGGGTTTGAACTCTTAAGGGGAAGAAAGTCTTTTTAATTTAAATATTAATGAATCTGGCTAGTAGAGCCAGTTTTTTTTAAACCTACCTTAAACCCTACCTTTTGATAGGGGACAATAAAAAATGAAATGGATACACTCAAGTCAATGAAATATCATTTGATGGAAAAGGAGTATGAATGAATATAGATCGGAAAACAACCACATTCGAAGCAGGTAAAAATGGTAATCAATCATAGATTTTCGATTTATTACATCCGGATTATGGGTCACTTTGATAAAAGATGGCTGGTTTGGTTTGAAGAGTTGAAGGTGGCTCAAAATCCAAATGGTGAAACTGAATTAAGTGGTTGTATGGATCAATCAGCACTCCACGGTTACCTCAATCGAATCAATGATTTGGGGTTAGAGGTGATTTCAGTTCAAAAGAAAAAGAGCCAGGAGTAATAATATGAAAAAAGGATTCGTAATCGTTAACGATTTAATTAAGAATCAGAGAAAACAGGAATTTAAATCATGCACAAGTCACAAATGAAAAACATGAGAGGGAAGGTCGTTTTATCCGTTATAGCCATGGCTGTTCTGGTTGGCTATTTTATTGGAAAAAGGTTTTTCCCTTCGGAAAATTTCAGTACTTTTGAATTAGTAATTCTTGCTGGCTTGATTATTATTTTTTTGGGAACGTTGATAGCAGCAAACATCCAGTTATTATTTGCGCTCTTTTCAAGAGTAAAAGAAGAACGACTCAGTAAATTTGGTGGTTGGGCCATTAGCTTGGTGATCTTTGCTGTTTTGATCGCTGGTTTCTTATTGGCTTCACAAATGAATGCATCAACTCCGCCAATTTTGGATATCGATGGAAATAAAATGAAAGGCAGTATTGCTGCTTTAGAAAAAGTGAACCTGGGAGGTGTCGACCAATGGTTGATCATAAGAGGCCAGGATGTGAACAAACCAGTACTTCTTTTCCTCTCTGGAGGACCTGGCGCATCAGAAGCAGCTAGGGTATTACGATTCAATCAGGAGTTGGAGAAACATTTCGTGGTTGTGATCTGGGAACAGCGAGGCTGTGGAAAATCCTATCCATCTATCAATCCAAAATCCGATCTAACATTGAATCAATATGAATCCGACATCATTGAATTAAGTGAAATGTTAGGAGAACGATTTGATGAAGAGAAAATATACCTGGTTGGACATTCATGGGGTACGATCATTGGTGTTCATGCAGCAAAAGCTCGTCCTGATTTATTTCATGCTTATGTCGGGACTGCTCAAATGGTGGATGTCCTCGAAACTGATCAGATAATTTATGATATAGTCATGGATTACTCACAAACTACAGGTGATACCGTTTTTGTGAATACGCTTGAATTGCAAGGCAAACCTCCCTATTTTGGAAAAAGTCCCATACAACCTTACTCGACTTTGTTTGGTCGAGAATATGCCATTTTTGAGATCCCGAATATTAAAAATGATGAATATCGTCGCGATGGTGATATTCTAATGTTGATGCTCAAACAACCGGAATATGGCTGGCTCGACCGGGCGTATTACCTGCTTGGTTTGATGAATACCTTTAATGTGGTTTATCCACAGTTGCAGAAAATGGATTTTCGTCAGGATGCGACAGAATTTAATCTTCCAGTATATTTGATTCTGGGGCGGCATGATATGAATAATCCATCCCAAATACCTGAAGAATATTTCTCGCTTTTGACTGCTCCGAGAAAACAACTCTTCTTTTTTGAGGATTCCGGGCATGGAATGATTTGGGAAGAAGCTGAAAAGTTTCATGACATATTAATCAATATTGTTCTTCCAGAGACCTACTAATTCGCATTTATCCGAGTTGAAAAATCCTTTTTCCAATCCAACACATCCATTCCAACAGGTAAAAAAAATTGATTGGATGGATGCTGTTTTTCTTATTTGAATCAGGTAGAATTCATAGACAGATGATTCAACCAGTGAATTAGAAAAAAATACCTCATGTATATAAATCCGGATTATTCTCATTTAAAAAATCTTGTACGAATTTGTTCTGCACAATACTGTTTAACCCCCGTCAAGTCCTGGAAAGAAATTACCCAGAAGGTATCGTACTTTGTAGATCTTGCAGCGAAAAATCAAGCTCAGTTTTTACTCATGCCTGAGTATTTCACCATTCAATTTTTCAACAGTATGCCGGAGGATTGGTCCGAAAAACAGAAATTATCTGCGCTTGCTGATCAATATCGTCATTATCTGTACCTGTTCGTAATGCTCTCCAAACAATACCAGATGTACATAATCGGAGGTTCGCACCCTGTGATGGGTGAAGATGGTCAGATGAGAAATATAGCTCATCTTTTTTCTCCCTCGGGAAGGGTTTATAAGCAAGAAAAACTTCACATAACTCCTAATGAACGACAATTATGGGATTACTTTCCGGGGAATGGGATCAGATTGTTTGATACACCTTTTGGTCGTATTGGAATTCAAATTTGTTATGATATTGAATTTCCAGAAGTATCCAGATTGATGGCATTAAATGGCGCTGATATCATATTTGTTCCTTTTTACACCACAGATCTATATGGATATCAACGGGTTCGATATGCTGGTCAAGCCAGGGCGGTGGAGAATTATCTATTTACAGTTTTATCTGGCAGCGTTGGTGATGAGCCAGTTATCTCAAATCTAATCAGTTATTCACAAAGTGCGATTTTTACCCCAAGCGATCTGGGATTCCCTTTAACCTCCATAGCAGCAGAGGCGGATCCAATGATAGAGACACTGGTTGTTGCAGATCTGAACCTTAATCATCTTCGGCAAATGCGAGTGAATGGCACTGTGAGGCCCTTACAAGACCGTCGTAAAGATTTATATTCACTTTGTTCAAAAAAACCGATTGAAATTATTTTAGTTGATTGATAGAATGACAAATTTTTACATAATAAATGAGTGAGAGCATAATCGATCTTGTCATTCAACTGGCATTATCTCATTCAGGAGAGCCACAACAATTTATTTGAACTTGATGGTTAATAATCGAATTTTGAACCTAATCTAAAATTTTGGTAAATAGAAATATTTTCATACCCAGAACTTTAAATATTTATATAGTTTAATAGTATAATTGTATGCAACCAATTATACGAAACAGGAGATAATAATCGTACACATAAGTCGTTTTCTCTCATTAATTTTTATTATTTCATTGCTTGTTGGGTGCACTCCGAAAACAGAACCTGCGGAAGGACACCCTGAAATTCCCGAAGTGATTCTGTCAACAACCACCAGCACACGTGATTCTGGTTTATTGGATGAAATCCTGCCTTTATTCCAGAAACAAACTGGCTATAATGTAAAAATGGTTGCAGTAGGAACCGGTCAGGCATTAGCGATGGGAGAAGAAGGTAATGCAGATGTACTTCTGGTTCATGCTCCAACAGCAGAAAAAGAAATAATGGATAAGGGTTTTGGTTTGGAACGCATTCTTGTTATGCATAATGATTTTGTTATCGTTGGCCCCGATGATGACCCTGCAGGAATAAAAGGCGTTTCACTGACCACCGATGCATTGGCTAAAATTGCTGATCGACAAACACCATTTGTTTCACGAGGTGATGATTCTGGTACCAACAAAATGGAGATCAGTCTTTGGGGAAAGTCTGCTATTGAGCCATCTGGTGATTGGTACATTCAAACCGGACAAGGAATGGGTGATACACTAAGGGTTGCTTCAGAAAAATTTGCATATACTTTAACAGATAGAGCTTCTTATCTTGCTTTGAAAGATACACTTGAACTAGAGATTTTGTTGGAAGGTGATGCGGTTTTGTTAAATATTTACCATGTGATCGTTGTAAATCCAGATAAATGGCCAAAAACAAATGTGGCTGGTGCACAAGCCTTTGCCCAATTTTTAGTTTCAAAAGAAGTACAGGAAATTATTAAAGAATTCGGTGTTGAACAATATGGCCAGCCTTTATTTTTCCCGGATGCCGGAAAAGATGAAGCGAGTTTGGGAATGTAATTATGCAGTGGATTTGGGAAGGTATTCAACAAGCATTTCAATTATTATTTCAAGATAAAGAAGTATTAGAAATTACGATATTATCATTAAAAATATCGGGGTCAGCCACTTTATTAAGCCTTTTTATTGGAATGCCTCTGGGCACCTTCCTTGCACTAAAACGTTTCCCCACACGTGAGTTTTGGATTTCATTAATCAACACAGGGATGGCTCTTCCCCCCGTCGTGGTGGGGTTAGTTGTGTCACTCATGTTGTGGCGAAGTGGGCCATTTGGTGGTTTACGCTTGATGTATACACCAACTGCAATCGTGATAGCACAGATAATCATCGCGGCTCCGGTTGTTACAGGACTCACAGTAACAGCCTTACAACAGTTGGATCCAAAATTAAAATTCCAGTTATTAGGATTGGGAGCTTCTGAATTACAGATGGTGTGGAAATTATGGATTGAAGCAAGGTTGCCATTACTGGCTGCATTAATGGCAGGATTTGGCAGTGTCATATCAGAAGTAGGGGCTTCTATGATGGTTGGAGGAAACCTGCGTTATGAGACCCGCGTTCTGACCACAGCTATTGTCCTGGAGACAAATAAAGGTCAATTTGGGAAAGCGATTGCTTTGAGTATTATATTATTGGTGCTGGCATACATGGTTAATCTGGTTTTGACCTCAGTTCAACAACGCAATATTCCGAGAGAATAAGCTATGTCTCAACCAATTTTAAATGTCAAGGGAATTGAAATTTTTCGTAATCAGACACCTGTTTTAGCAATTGAGGAATTTAGTGTTAATAATGGAGAATTACTGGCAATTATTGGACCAAATGGAGCTGGTAAAAGCTCTATGGTTTTAGCGCTTAGTGGTTTATTATCCTGGCAGGGAGGTCAATTATTTTTTCATGACAAATTAATTAATTCAAAGGACTTATTTTCATATCGTCGTCAAATCGGAATGGTATTACAAAATCCATTATTGTTAGATGATACAGTAGAAGGAAACATTATTGTTGGGTTGAGATTTCGAGGAACCTCAAGTAAAGAAGCTAAACAACAAGCAGCTTTTTGGATGGATCGATTAGGAATAACTCATCTTGCCAAGCGAAAGGCACGTCAATTATCCGGGGGAGAGGGACAGCGGGTCAGTCTCGCCAGAGCATTGATCTTGAAGCCAAAACTTCTGTTTCTGGATGAACCATTTGGCGCACTGGATGCTCCTACACGTGCCCGTCTGATTGAAGATTTTATCCAATTACAAAAGCAGGAATCGATCACTACAGTTTTTGTAACACATGATCAGGATGAGGCATTATGGATGGGGGATCGAATCGCAGTGATTATGGATGGAAAATTACGCCAGATTGGACGTCCCCATGATGTGTTCAATACACCGATTGACGCCGATGTGGCTGGTTTTGTGGGAACTGAGACAATTATTCCTGGAATAGTTAAAAATGTAAAAGATGGAATTGCCAGCATTCAGGTGGATGGTTACTTCCTTGAAGTAGTTGGTGATGTCCAGGTTGGTCAAAAAGTTTTTATTTGTGTTCGATCTGAACACTTGACCTTGTGGTTGGAATCAAATGTTGGCCACTCAAGTGCACGTAATTTCATAAATGGGACGATTAAACAGATTGCACCACAAGGGGTACTTGACCGGGTCGTTTTGGATTGCGGATTTCATTTGGTGGCTTTAATCACCAGGTCTTCAACTCGTGATATGAACCTGACAGTCGGGATGACTGTCTCAGCCAGCTTCAAATCATCCTCAGCTCATCTTGTGGCACGTTCTGGTGAGTAAAAAAATCAGTAAAAATCAAATTTAACCAATTCCCTTGACAGCATTTATTGGTGCGGTATAATACTGCCCGCTGCCAGAAATTAAGGCAGACCGGAAATTCCGGGAAGATGATCTTTTATAAAGAAATAGCCTGAAAGAGAATAACGCGCAAGCCCCCAATTTTGCGCCAAATTGTCAATGAATTTGAAAATCACTTGACACAGAAAACAAGAGGGTTTACAATAATACTCCCGAACTGTGAAAGGGTGATCTAGTCAGCATCGACAGATCATTGAAAACTGAACAGTGGGTGAAGGAAAACCCCAATAACATCGCTGTTGATAGCCGATGTTGCCAACGTAATAAGTTGCGACAGCATCGGATTTTTTGTCGCATATTGAGGGCAGACTTTCACGGCAGCACCTTAACAACTGAAGAGTGATAGGAAAGACGAAGAACCTGTTAATTTTAGAAACCGCGAGAAAAAAAATAAACCGAAGCACTCCGTAAGGAGTGATAAAAAAGATATTTTTGCGGAGAGTTT
>Ga0209347_1000298_pt1 | contig 135664 bp, 129 predicted proteins | sample AutmiccommuBRH23_FD_187382 | JGI IMG/M metagenome (GOLD analysis project Ga0209347, IMG submission 187382) | Deep subsurface microbial communities from Mt. Terri, Switzerland - Autotrophic microbial communities BRH/23 (SPAdes) (version 2) | ecosystem: Environmental > Aquatic > Deep subsurface... | reverse complement strand
AATGTCAACGGCGGCGATGGCTGGGTGGTGGCCCGCGACCTCGCCGATCACGGCTGGGCGGTCCGGGCGGCCGCACTCGGCGACCCGAACGCCTTGCGCGGCGACGCCGCCTGGGCGCGCGGGCTGTGGAGCGGACCGGTCGAGGCTGCACGTCCCGAAGTCCTCGACGGTGCCGGCCTGATAGTCGATGCGCTGTTCGGCGCCGGCCTGGCGCGCGACCTCGACGGCGTCGCGGCCGACATCGTCGGGGCGCTCGCCGACCAGGTGCTGGCGGGTCGGGCGGTGTCGGTGGCGATCGACGTGCCGAGCGGGGTCGACGGCGACACCGGCCGGGTGCGCGGCGTCGCGGCACCGGCCGACCTCACCGTCACTTTTTTCCGCCGCAAGCCCGGGCACCTGCTGCTGCCCGGCCGGGAGCTGTGCGGCACCCTGCGGGTCGCCGACATCGGCATCCCGGCGGCGGCGCTGGCGGCAATCGGGCCGGGCACGGCAGCGAACTCCCCTGCGGCCTGGCAGCACGCTCTGGCACCGCGGGCAGCCGCCGACCACAAATACCGCCGCGGTCATGTCCTGGTGGTGGGCGGTGCCATGTCGGGAGCCGCACGCCTGGCGCTGGCCGCCGCCCGGCGCTCGGGCGTCGGGCTGGCGACCGCCGCGGTGCCGGCGGGACTCCAGTCGCTCTATGCGGGCGACGCGCCCGGCGCCATCGTTCGCGAGATCGACGGGGCGAGGGGGCTCGCGGCGCTGCTGGCCGACCCTCGCTATTCGGCGGTGGTGGTCGGCCCCGGCCTTGGCGGCGGCGCCGCAGCGAAGGCCCTCGTCGCGGCGGCTCTGGAGGCGCGGCGCGCGGTCCTGCTCGACGCCGACGGCATCACGGCATGGGCCGGGGCGGCGGAGGACTTGGCCGCGCGGATCGCGGCACCGACCGTGTTGACCCCGCATGACGGCGAGTTCCGGCGCCTGTTTCCAGACCTCGACCCGGCGGCAGCCGGCAAACCGGCGGCCGCGCGCGCCGCGGCGACCCGGCTCGGCGCAGTGGTGCTGCTGAAGGGCGGCGACACCGTGATCGCAGCACCCGACGGCCGGACGCTCATCACCACAAACGCCCCGCCGACGCTGGCGATAGCCGGCTCGGGCGACGTGCTGTCGGGCCTGATCGGCGGCCTGCTGGCGCGCGGCGTGCCGGCCTTCGAGGCGGCGGCGGCCGGCGCCTGGATCCACGGCGAGGCGGGCAGGGCGGCGGGACCGAGCGTGCTGGCCGAGGACCTTATCGTGCGGATCGGCCCGGTGGTCGAGGCGGTGTGACGAGAGGCGGCGTGACTAGCGGCCAGCCTCGGCCGGCGCCGCCGCCAGGGCCGCCACGATCGCCGCCACGCAGGCCTCCGGTGTATCGCGCACGTCGACCACGATCGGCCGCTCGTCCGCTGTCGGCGGCTGCAGCGTGGCGAGTTGGGTGATCAGCAGCGAGGCCGGCATGTACTCGTGGCGCCGGGCTTCGATACGGCTGCGGATAAGCGCCTCCTCGCCGCTCAGTTGCACCAGCCGCACATCCTCCCGCTCGCCGATCAGGATGTCGCGGTAGGCTCGCTTCAGTGCCGAGCAGGCGAGCACCATGCCCGTGCCGGAGGCCCGCCAGCCGTCGATGTCGGCCGCCATGGCATGCAACCACGGCCAGCGGTCGTCGTCCTCCAGCGGCTGGCCGGAGCGCATCTTCTCGATGTTCGCCGCCGGATGATAGCTGTCGCCCTCGGCATAGCCGTAGCCGAGCGCCTCGGCGAGGCGGCGGCCGACGGTGGTCTTGCCGACCCCCGACACGCCCATCAGCACGATGACCGTCACTGGCCCCTCCAGTCGGCATGGAAGCTGCCGGGCCGGTCGCTGCGCTCGAAGCGATGGGCGCCGAAGCGGTCGCGCAGGCCCTGCAGGAAATCGGCCGGAACCCGGGCGCGGGTCATGCCGTCAACCCAGGCGAGCGCCGAGCCCATGGCCGGCACCGCGAAGCCGGCGAGGGCGGCAGAGGCGACGGTGCGACGCAGGCCGGGCAGCGCCTCGCGCAGCTCGGCGCCGAGCGCAGGCGAGCGCAGCAGCAGGGCGCCGGGTCCGACCTCTCGGGCCGCGTCGGCCAGCCGGTCGAGCAGGGCGGCTCGCAGGATGCAGCCGGCGCGCCACACGCGGGCGACGGCGGCGCGGTCGACGGCCCAGCCCTCGGCGGCGTCGGCGGCGGCGATCAGATCGAGGCCCTGCACGAAGGCGGCGAGGGTGGCTGCGTGCAGCGCACCCTGAAGGTCCCCGGGGTCGAGGCTCATGCCAGCACCCGGACGCTCTGTTGCGAGGGCGGCGCGCTCATCGCCGCGCGCCGACACCGCGCGGGCGAACACCGCCTCGGCGATGGTCGGCGCCGCGACGCCATAGTCGAGGGCGGCGAGCGAGGCCCAGCGCCCGGTGCCCTTCTGGCCGGCGTGGTCGACCACCTTGTCGAGCAGCGGGCCGCCGTCGTCGTCGCGGGTTCGGACCACGTCGGCGGCGATCTCGACCAGGTAGCTCTGCAGCGGCCCGGCGTTCCAGCGCTCGAACACCGCACCGATCGCGTCCGGCGTCATGCCGAGGCCGTGGCGCATCAGGTCGTAAACCTCGGCCAGCGCCTGCATCACCGCGTATTCGATGCCGTTGTGCACGGTCTTGACGAAATGCCCGGCGGCCCCGGCGCCGAGCAGGGCGCAGCAGGCCGCACCGTCAGGCGTGCGCGCGGCGATCGCCTCCAGCGTCGGGGCGACGAGCGTCCAGGCCGCCGCCGCGCCGCCGGCCATCAGCGACGGGCCGAAGCGGGCCCCTTCCTCGCCGCCGGACACGCCAAGGCCGAGCAGCTCGATCCCGGTGCCGGCCAGGGCGGCCTGGCGGCGCGCGGTGTCGCGGGCGTCGGCGTTGCCGCCGTCGACGATCACGTCGCCGGGCGCCAGCGCCGGACGCAGGGCTTCGATCACCGCGTCGACCGCGGGGCCGGCGGTCACCATCAGCAGGATCACCCGTGGCGCCGGCAGTGCCGCGGCCAGCCCGGCCGGATCATCGCACCACACGGTGGTTGCGGGCAGGGCCGCGCGCGCCTGGGCGGCGAGGCCGGCATCACGCTCCCAAACCACCAGCGGGGTGCCGTGATCTGAAAGGTTCAGGGCGAGGTTCCGCCCCATGGTCCCGAGCCCGATCAGTCCCAGCGGGCCGGCGGTCCGTTCAGAAATGGCCATGGTCGAAGCGCCCCGCCGCTGCAAGCGAGCCCCGGATTTAGCCTACCGAGGTCCCTGGCGCCACAGGTTCCAGGCGTCGCGGGCCTGATAGCTCCAGTACACGCCCTGGGCGTACCAGGCCCCGAGCGGGCCGCCGGCGGGGGTCAGTCCGAACGGCTCGAACAGCCGCCAGCGCTCGTCACCCTCGGCGATGGCGCTGGCCACCAACTCGCCGCCCATGGTGGTCGTGGCCATGCCGTGCCCGCCATAGGCCTGACTGTACCAGACACCCGGCCGCAACTGGCCGATCTGCGGCATCTTGTGCACCGCATAGCCCATGGTTCCAGGCCAGGCGACCTCGGCCCGCAGGTTGGCGAGCTGCGGATATACCCGCCGCAGGTCGCCCATCATGATGTCCGACAGCCCACGCGGATCGGTCCAGCGGCTGATCCGGCCGCCCCACAGCAACCGGGTGTCGGGCAGCGGGCGGTAGTAGTCGTTGGCGAAGCGGTCGTCGGAGACGCCGTTCGGCGCGCCGATGATGTCCTTGAGCCGGTCGCCGACCGGCTCGGTCAGCACGACATAGGTGCCGATCGGCAGGATGGCGCGCGACAGCCGGCCGACCAGCCCGTCGATGTAGCCGGAGCAGCAGATCACCACCTGGTCGGCCGTCACCGTGCCGCGGTCGGTGCGAATCAGCTTCGGCTCGGCCTTGAGGTCGATGCTGCGCACCGGCGTGTCCTCGTAGACCCGGCCGCCGGTCGCCTCGACCATGTCGGCGATGCCGCGCGAGAAGTTCAGCGAGTGGAACGAGAAGGCATCGGGGTTAAAGACCGCGCCGTGGTAGCGCGGGCTGCGCCAGATGGAGCGAACCTTGTCGCGGTCCCAGACCTCGCGATGCTCGCCGAAGGTGTCGTTCATGAAGGCAGCCCGGCGCTCCAGCGCGCCCGGGTCGTCGAACCACGAGCAGCCGGCGATGCCGTCGATGATCGGCCGCACGCCGTCGCCGATCCGTTCGGCACGCCGGCGCACCAGGGCCACGGCGTCCTGGCTGAGGCGGTACAGCGCCTTCGCCCTGGCCTTGCCGAGCTTGGTAACCAGTTCGGCGGGGCCGAGCGCGAAGCCGGCCGACACGAAGCCGCCGTTGCGCCCCGACGCGCCCCAGCCGACCCGATGCGCCTCCAGGACCACCACGCGGTGACCGCGCTCAGCCAGGCCAAGCGCCGTCGCCAGCCCGGCCATGCCGCCGCCGATCACCGCAACCTCGGCGGTCACTGAACCGTCGAGCGGCTCGCGCCTGACATCGTCGGCACGAGTCCGGGCGTAGTAGCTGTCGACGTAGTCGTTCATCGGCGGGTTCCTGCCATTCTCTCGCTCTCAGTCGGCGACGTCGGACATGCGTTCAGACGGCGGCCGGAGGCGGGCGACATCCTCCACGGACAATTCGGGGTCGTCGAAGGCCTCCAGGACCGCGCGATGGTGTGCCAGCTCGTCGCGGAACTCCGCCGCGGCGATCGCGTCGGCCAAGCGGTTCGCGCCGTCGCTGACCGCCGGGATGTCACCGGAGACATTGCCGTGGCTGAGTGCGGCGGCGAAGGTGAAGGCATGAACCCGACGCAGCCAGGGCAGGTCGCCCGGTTCCGCCGGCTGCAGCTCGAAGCCGGGCCCGAGGTCCGGGAAGTCGAGGAATTCGTGGCCGGCCTGCGACGGCGGCGGCGATACCAGCCGCCTCCAGGTCGCGATCCGGCCGGTCACCGGCCCAAGCAACGGCGAGCCGGCCAGGTCGATCCGGAAGCCGGTGCCGAGGATCACGTGGTCGACCAGATGCATGTCTGCGCCACAGTCCAGGTGCAGCCGCCCGCCGTGCTCGGTCGCGGCGCGCACGCCGGCGCCGGTGGCGATCGAGAACCTGGGATCGTCACATACCCGAAGCACCGCGGCGCGCGGCGGCGCCACTTTCGAATCCGACAGGTAGGTCAGCAGCCGCCATCGCTCCTCCGGCGCCAGTGTCGGATAGCCGAGGGTGAACCCCGGGAACACGACGCCCTTGAATTTGTTGACCCGCGGCATCTCCGCCCGACGTGCCAGCATCACCACGGAGGCGGCCCCCGCCTCCAGCGCCTCGGCGGCGTTGTCGAACCCGGAGGCGCCATAGCCGATCACGGCGACTGCCTTGCCGGCGAGGCCCGCAAAGTCGATGGCATCGGAGGTGTGCGAAACCAGCCCGGCAGGCAGTGCCGCGGCCCAATCCGGAATCCGCGGCACCGCAATTCCCTCGCGCCCGGACGCCAGGATCAGGCGCCGCGTGTGCACCATCTCGTCGCCCGCCGGGCCATGCAGGCGCACGGCAAGCCCGTTCGCCGCCGGCTCGACCGCCTGCGCCTCAATTCCGTTCTCGACCGGCAGCGCCAACACCTTCCGGTACCAGCGCAGGTAATCCATCCACTGCGTGCGCGGAATGCGATCGAGCGCCTGCCAGGCCACCTCGCCCCACTGCGCCTCGTACCAGGCGCGAAAGGTGAGCGAGGGGATGCCGAGCGCTGGCCCGGTCAGATGCTTCGGTGAGCGCAGCGTGCGCATCCGGGCATAGGTCACCCAGGGACCCTCGCGCCCCTCCGGGCTGCGGTCGACGATGCGCAGCCGCGTGAAGCCGCGCCGGCGCAGCGCCGCCGCGGCCACCAGGCCGCACATCCCCGCACCGATCACCAGCGCGTCGAGCATCGGCCCGCCGTCGGGTGCCGCGTGTTCGCGCGCCCAGCGGGCCACCGGCTCGTTCAGGCAGGCAAGGTCATAGGCCAGACGGGATTCGAGATCGGCGAGGGATCGGGCAGGGAATGTCATATCGGAGGCTTCGGTTGTGTCACGGCAGCTTAGCCTTGGCCGGGTGGACCGCAAAGCGGATCAACCCGCGCCGGAGATGCCGCGTGGTCGGCCGGTAACACCTTTCAAATTCAATCTAAAATCGATCATTAACCTTAAATACTTTACTTTAGAGCCGATTCGCGCCTAGTCTCCTGACTTCGCACGGGAACGCGGAGATGTGACCATGTCGCAGAAGCGACCGCAGGCACACCGATTGGAGAGACTCGGCCAGAACGACCTGGACACCATCCTCAAACGCCACTCGCGGTTCCGAAAGGGGCAGCTTGGCGGCGCCCGCGCGGTGCTGTCGTTCTTCGATCTCGGTTGGCTGGATTTCCGTGGCGCGGATCTGACCGATGCGGATCTGACCGGCTCGACATTGAGCCGGGCCACCCTGGACCGCGTCATCCTGGACAACGCGTCGCTGTTCTCCGCCGATTTGCGCGGTGCCAGCCTGGACGGCGCCAGTCTGGTCAAGGGCGACTTACGCGGAGCTTGCCTGAGAGGTGCCAGGCTGGTCGGAGCCTCGTTGATCGACGCCGATCTGCGCGAAAGCAATCTGGCGGAACGCGGCGATCGCGACCGCGACCTGCACTGGATCGAGATCGAGCCGGCGGTATCGCAGATGCAGCAGGCCGACTTCTCCGGCGCCGACCTGTCGCGGGCGCGGTGCTCGGGCGCCATCTGCGTCAACGCCAACTTCTCCGACGCCATCCTGCGCGACGTCAAGCTGGTGCGCTGCAATCTGCGCGGCGCGACCTTCACCGGCGCCAATCTCGACGGCGCCGACCTGAGCTGGGCCAACCTGGAGAAGGCGACGCTCCGCGACGCGATCTTCACCCGGGTCGTCGTCAATATGACGGAGTTGGCCGGCGCCGACCTGCGCGGCGCGCTCACCGACCGCCCGGCCGGGCGGGCACTCGACGAACTGGGCGACCCGATCGAGGTACATCTGACACAGCACGCCAATTGGGTGACGTCCGCCGCCGCCTCTGGCCGCCAGCTCGACGTCAGCGGCTGCGACATGCGCTCGGCCGGAGTGCTCGACGAGGTCAACCTCAACGCCGTGATCGCCAACCGCTCGATATGGTGCGGACTCGACCTGACGCGCGCGCAGATGGCGGCCGGGCAGTTCGCCGACAGCGACTTCCGATTTGCCGTGCTGCGCGGAGCGGATCTGCGCGGCGCCGACCTGCAGCGCACCCGGCTGCGGAACGCCCGGCTGGCCGGAGCCAACCTCCGCGCCCTGGCGCTGGAGAATGGCACCCTGCTGCCGACCCGCCTGTGCGGCGCCGATCTGCGGTATGCAGACCTTTCGGGCGTCGACCTGCGCGGTGCCGACCTGCGCGACGTCGACCTGTCACAGACCGTCCTCGACGGCGCAGACCTGCGCGGCGTGGACCTGCGCGGTGCGATCCTGCCGAAGATCATACCGGACGGCACCCGGCTCGATCTCGATGCCCCGGTAACCGGCCGGCAGGCCTGAGCGCGCGGAGCGCGCAAAAAGAGAGAGGGCCGGCCTGTCGGCCGGCCCTGAGTTTTCTGCAGGGGACTCGGGAGGGACGCCCGGAACCACCCTCCGGGCGGATAACGCCGTGCTGGATCAGTCGCGCACGGCGGATCGGGGGGCGGTGGGGACGAGCTCGCGGTTGACGGCGGGATCGGTCGCGGGGTCGACATTGAGCGCCAGCGCGATGCCTGCCGGCGCTGCGCCCGGACGGGCCGCAGCAGCCGCCATGGCCAATGACTGCTCGAGGTTGGCGAGCAGGTCAGGGTCGGCCGGGGCATGGGCCAACCCGCTGCGGTAGGCACGCTGCGCCGCCGGGCGACGATCGAGCAGATCGAGGGCCAGCCCCTTGCCGTTCCACGCCCGCGCATCGGCCGCGTCCTGTGCGAGCAGGGCATCGAACACCGCGGCCGCGTCATCGCCCCGTCCAAGATCGAGCAGCGAAAGGCCGAGGCCGCGCCGGGCGGCGCGGTGGCCTGGATCGACCGCCAGAACGGCGCGGAACAGGGCGTAGGCGGCCTCGGCTTCGCCGGTCCGCGCCGCCAGCTCGGCAAGCGCATACAACGCGCCGGCACCGGCCGGGTCGGCCTCATGCGCTCGCCGGAAGAGGTCGGCGGCCTGCGCGTCATACCCGTCGCGTTCCGCCTCGGCCGCTGCCCGCATCAGTCTGTCCAGATCGAGGAAGCCACCGGCCTCGCCGGCCCGCGCAACGGCACCGATCCCGGCGATCACGATCGCCAGCAAGGCCGACCGGAACAAATTTGTCAGTGACATTTCCGCGCCCCCTACTGAAGGCAATTTCCGATTCATACCGTGGATTGGAAAGCAAATACAGGGATTCGATTGCCAAATGATAAACCTCGATGGCGATGACCTGGAACCAGCGGCGCAGGGGGCGGATTGTCGGTGCCGCTTCTTGGCGCCGTCGCGACGGTCGCCTAACGTGCTGCCCACGCTGACCGGAGGTGGACGAGATGCGGGTGGTGGTTATGGGGGCCGGCGGCGTCGGCGGCTACTTCGGGGCGCATCTCGCGCGCGCTGGGCACGAGGTGACGTTCGTCGCCCGTGGCCCGCACCTCGACGCCATCCGGCGTGGCGGCTTCAGGCTCGAGGGCGGACGCGGCGACATCGTGCTCACCCAGGTCGGCGCCACCGACGACCCGCGCAGCCTGGAGGGCCCGGCCGATGTGATCCTGTTCGCGGTCAAGCTATACGACACCGAGACGGCCGGCGAGGCGATCAGGCCGATCGTCGGGCCGGGCACAATGGTCGTAAACCTGCAGAACGGCGTGGACGGGCCGGAGCGGCTGGCAGCGGTGATCGGCCGGGACGCCGTGCTCGGCGGTGCCGCCTACGTGTCGGCGCTGATCGTCGAGCCCGGCGTGGTGCGCTACACCTCGGATATGTCGCGGATCGTGTTTGGCGAACTCGACGGGACGGCCTCGCCCCGCGCGGTCGGCTTCCGCGATGCCTGCCGGGCCGCCGGGTTCGAGGCGGAAGTCTCGACCGAGATCCGAACCACTCTATGGGACAAGTTCGTGCTGCTGGCGACCAACGCCGGTTTGACCACTCTGCTGCGCAAGCCGGCCGGCGAGGTCTACACCGATCCAGAGATCATGCGCCTGGCGCAGGCGATGATGCGCGAGGTGGTGGCGGTGGCTGCAGCCGAGGGGGTGCGCACCTCGCCCGATATCGTCGAGCGCTCGGTGGCACTCTCGAAGAGCTTTCCACCTGGCATGTACGCGTCGATGTATCACGACCTCGTTCGCGGCCGACGCATCGAGGCGGAGAGCCTGTCTGGCCTGATCGCCCGTCGTGGTGCCGCGCACGGCGTCGCGGTGCCGCATCACACCACGGTGTGGTGTGCCCTGAAACCGCATGTGGACGGCAGCTGACGAAGGCGAAATCGTCCTACAGTGGGCCACGTCTCGCGACGGTTCAGCCGGCATTCTCCGGAAACCGGCGCAGCAACGCCGGCCGCGGCACCAGACGCGACAGTTCGAAAGGCAGCAGCCGGAGTTGCCGCCGTGGCATGTCCAGCGGTGCCGGATCCGGCACTGCAACGGGTGGGTCGAGGCGGAACTCGTCCCGCATGAGAATAGTCTGATCGTCAGGCATGCCCGTCTCCAAGGTTGGCAATCCACTAACCAGGAAAGCGTCGGGAGGTTCCCGGAACCGTCCGCCTTTGCCGCGGTTGACGAGCGAAACGGCGGGCGACGCGGAGCTCCGAGTCCAGCGGCGGTCGTGGAACTCGGTCCGAGTATTGGAGAGCGACAGCCGATGGCGATAACCAGGCGAGACGCCCTTGCCGGCGTCCTGTGGGGACTCAGCGCGAGCGCATTCGCCCGGGCCGCCGCAGGGCAGGAGCCGCCCCCCCAGACCGCCGAGTTCGCCAAGATCCGCGGGTACGATGACGTGCGCGGCCTCGCCCAAAGGATCGCGGGACAGCAATTCCAGGATCCTCCCAGGGTACCAGAACGGTTCGCCAAGCTCGACTACGAAGGCTATTTCGCGATCCGCTCGGGACGCGAGGCGCGGCTGTGGTCGGGCGCCGACATGCCGTTCGAAGTCGGTCTCTTCCATGCCGGCGGCCTCTTCCAGTTCCCGGTGCGCATCTTCGAGATCACCGAGCGCGAGACCCACGCCATCGGCTTCGATCCGGGCCGTTTCACCTATGGCGATCTTCGACCGACCAGCGACGAGGAATCGGCGCTCGGGTATGCCGGATTCCGGCTCTACGACCGCCTGAACTGGGACCGAGACATCGCGTCCTTCCTCGGCGCCAGCTACTTCCGGGCGGTCGGCGCGGAACTGCAGTACGGCTTGTCGGCCCGGGGGATGGCAATCGACACGACCCGTTTCGGGAGCGAGGAGTTCCCGATGTTCCGGGCATTCTGGCTCCAACGGCCGGTCCGCGACGACTCCTCGGTGACGGTCCTGGCCTTGCTCGACAGTGCCAGCACCGCCGGCGCCTACCGCTTCGTGATCCATCCCGGGCGAACCACGGTGATCGACGTCGACACCGCCATCTTCCCGCGCAGCCGGCTGGACGGCGCCGGCATCGCACCGATCACCTCGATGTACCTGCACGGCGAGAACGACTATCGGCGCCGGGACGATTTTCGTCCGGAGGTGCACGATTCCGACGGGCTCTCGATGCTGACCGGCGCCGGGGAATGGATCTGGCGGCCGCTGCGCAATCCCGGACGGCCGCAGTTCAACGCCTTCTCCGACACCAATCCGCGTGGCTTCGGACTGCTGCAGCGCGACCGCGCATTCGAGAACTACCAGGACGACAGGATCTACTACGAGCGCCGTCCGAACCTGTGGATCGAGCCACGCGGCGAGTGGGGCAAGGGGCGGATCGAACTCGTCGAGCTTCCCGCCAGCGACGAGACCTCCGACAACATCGTTGCCTACTGGCGCCCGGACGAACCGCCGCAACCCGACCGGCCGGCCGAGATCGCCTACCGCATGCACTGGGGAACGGAGATGCCCGGCAGGCTGCCGGCACCGGCGCGGGCCCTGGCGACCAGGGTGGGGATCGCCGGAACCCCGGGCGGCAAGCGCGAGCCGAGGAACCGGCACTTCGTCGTCGATTTCGCCGGCGGCGACCTGATGATGGTCGATCCGTCGGCGCCGGTGCGTCCCGTGATCACCAACAGCCAGGGGAAGGTCGCCCGCCCGGCCGCCCGCTACTCGCAACCCAGCGGATCCTGGCGGGTCACCTTCGACCTGCTGCCCGAAGGCGCCGACGTGGTCGATCTGCGGCTGTTCCTCGAACTGCGCGGCGGAGCCCTCAGCGAAACCTGGACTTATCAATGGAATGCCGACGATCTGTAGCGGGCACCGGAATAGTTCGCCGTCTTGGCGGTCTTCGCGAAGGGGTGATCCTGAGCCCCGACGTGAACGTCCGCCCTGTGCCTCACGGGTCCGCCCTGGTGGCGGACCCGTCCTTTTCCGCGGCCGGGGGCGGCTCGCCGTCGGGACGGCCGGGATGCGGCGGCAACTCACTGGGCATGGTGTCACCCTCGTGCCACCCGAGGCCGAGGAACTTCCAGTCGTCATAGCCGGAGATCCCGACCACCGGGTCGGAGCGGTCGGCAAGAGCGCCGTTGGAGGTCCAATGTGCCGTGAACCCGATCTTGGCGATACCGCGTCGGCTGTTCTGCTTGAGCAGCGCCAGTTCCGGCGTCTGGAGGTCGCCGGCGAGGGGAATCGGCAATGCGAAGGAGGGGATGCCGACGAGGGCTTCGTTTTCGTCGGTCGAGAGCGCACCCGAGCGGATCTCCACAACGACCTCGGCCTCATCGCGAGTGTCGACCATGCGGGCGCCGCTCGCCAGGAAGCGGTCGCGGATGGCACTGACGGCGTAGCCGCGGTCGTAGGCCTCGAATCGGCTCGGATCCAGGTAGACCGAGGTGCCGGGCGGCAGGGAGATCGTCAGCCTTTCGACTGCTCGGTCGACGGCACGGGACAGCAGGATCTGCTCGGTCGCGGTGCGTTGCGGCGATGTCTCGCGCGAGCTGGCGCATCCGAGCACCAGGACGGCGAGGAGGGTCACCGCAGCGACCCGGATTGCTTGCGGTCTTCTCATGTCCGGAACGTTGCCCACGGCAGGAAATCGGGCGAGCACGTGCAGCACCGCCCAACCACAAAGACTGCGGCGGTGGATCCGATATTCCCCCCCGATCCCGGCGATCGCGGGGCCGAAGGGGGAGACGAATGCCCAAATCCGACATTTCGCCGGGGCGGCCGGTGAGTTCGGCCGGCATCGTGCTGGTCCGCCTGCTGTTCGCAGCGTTGGTGATCATGACCACCGCGGCGGCGCTGCTGGAGTTCCGGCAGCTGTTTCCGGCAATCCGGCTGAACGCGGTCGAGATCGCCCTGATGATCATCTTCCCGGTTCTGATCGCGTGGCTGGCTGCGAATTTCTGGATCGCCGCCATCGGCGCGACGTCCCTGTTCTGGCGTCGCGTCGCCCGCGCGGCATGGCCGTCCGCCGCAGCCGCCGGCGTCTGCCGGCACGGCTCCCGGCTGGTCGTGATCATGCCGATCTACAACGAGGAGACCGAACGCGTGTTTGCCGGCTTGCGGGCGATGTACCGATCGCTCGACGCCGAGGAGCGGCTCTCCGGCTTCCACCTGTTCGTGCTCAGCGACACACGTGATCCGGTGATCGCCCGCCGGGAGGAACTGGCATGTAGCGCGATGATGCGCGAGGTCGACGGCATCGGCCGCGTGTTCTATCGCCGCCGCACTCAGAACGCCGGCCGCAAGGCCGGCAACATCCAGGACTTCTGCGAGCGTTGGGGCGGACACTACGAGTACATGCTGGTGCTCGACGCCGACAGCCTGATGGACGGTCCGACCGTGCTGCTGATGGCGGACCGCATGGCAGCCGACCCGCGACTCGGCCTGCTGCAGACCTGGCCACGCTCTGTTCGTGCGCAGTCGCTCTTCGGCCGGCTGCAGCAATTCGCGACCTCGGTGCAGGGGCAGCCGATCGCCGAGGGGCTGAGCGTGCTGATGGGCGACGCCTGCAGCTATTGGGGGCACAACGCAATCATCCGGGTACGGGCCTTTGCCGCCAGCTGCGGCCTGCCGATCCTGCCCGGCCGGCCGCCGATCGGCGGCGAGGTGATGAGCCACGATTTCGTAGAGGCCGCCTTCCTGGTCGCCGACGGCTGGAAGGTACAGGTGATGTCCGATCGGGTCGGCAGCTTCGAGGAGCCGCCACCGAGCCTGATCGCCAGCGCCCAGCGTGATCGCCGCTGGTGCCAGGGCAACATCCAGCACCTGCAGCTGGTAGCGGCGCAGGGCCTCGCCGGGATCAGCCGCTACCATTTCCTGATGGGCGTGATGGCGTATCTGGCGTCGCCGATCTGGCTGGTGTTCCTGGTGCTCGGCACCATCCAGATCCTCGACGCCACCGACGTTCTGCGCGCCATACACATCCTGCAGCCGATCCCGCTGCCGATCCCGCGCACCGCCGACCTGCGGATCCTGATCGGGCTGCCCCTGCTGCTGCTGCTGCTGCCACGTACCTTCGGGCTCACCGCGATCCTGCTCGACCGACGGCTACGGCGCGGCCATGGCGGCCTGCTCGGACTGCTCGGGAGCACGCTGCTGGAGTTGATCATCACCACCCTGGTGGCGCCGGTCATGATGCTGCTGCACAGCCGCTTCGTCGCCGAGATCCTGCTCGGCCGCAGCTCCGGCTGGGGACCGCAGCGGCGCGACGGCGACGGCGAGCCGCTTGGGCAGGTGGCGCGGGTGCATGCCGTCCACACGCTGCTGGGAGTTGCCGTCGCGATCGGCGTCGGCATGATGTCGCTCAAGGCGCTCGCCTGGCTCGCCCCGATCGTCGTCGGCCTGATGCTCTCGATCCCCGTTTCGTGGCTGAGCGGCCGACCCTCGGTCGGCGGCTTCCTACGCTGGATCGGGCTGTTCAGCGTGCCGGAAGAGGCCGAACCGCCGGCGATCGTCACTGCGGTCGATCGCGAACTTGCGCAGGGAAGGCTTGGCGTGTTCGACCAGACCGGCGGCAGCGACGTGACGGAGCTGGCGAGCCCCCGCTGACGCGACGGCCGCCACGACAGCCGCCCCCGCTATACCTGGACGAGATGCGCCTTGAAGAACTCGAGCGTCCGCGACCACGCCAGTTCGGCCGCCGCTCGATCGTATCGCGGGGTCGTGTCGTTGTGGAATCCGTGGTTCGCGCCCGGATAGAAGTGCGCGGTGTAAGTCTTGCCGTGCTGCTTCAGCGCCGCCTCATAAGCCGGCCAGCCGGCATTGATGCGCTCATCGAGTTCGGCATAGTGCAGCAGCAGCGGCGCCTTGATCGCCGGGACGTCGGAGACGCTCGCCTGGCGGCCGTAGAACGGCACCGATGCCGCCAGGCTCGGATAGGCTACCGCCAGCGCGTTGCAGACCCCGCCGCCGTAGCAGAAGCCGATGGCACCGACCTTGCCGGTCCCGTCGGGATGCCGGGCTAGATGTTCGAAGCCGGCAAAGAAGTCGGCCATCAGCTTCGCCGGGTCGATCTTGCTCTGCAGCGCGCGGCCCTCGTCGTCGGTGCCCGGATAGCCGCCGAGCGCGGTCAGGCCGTCGGGGCCGAGCGCCAGGTAGCCAGCCTTGGCGGTACGGCGCACGACGTCCTCGATATACGGGTTTAGGCCGCGGTTCTCATGCACCACCAGCACGGCGGGCAGCTTGCCCGTCGCTCCCGCAGGCCGGGCCAGCAAGCCGCGAACCGTGCCGTTTCCGTCGGGGGAGGGGTACTCGATCCGCTCGGTCCGGATCGCCGGGTCATCGGGCGGCACTTGCGATGCGAGGGCGTAGTTCGGCTGCAGGCTGTCGAGCACCGCCGCCGCGGCCGCGGTGCCGAAGGTGATCGCGCCGGCCCGGTCGATGAACTCGCGCCGCGACAGCTTGCCGTGCACATAGCCGTCGTACAGCTCCAGGATTCGGGGATCGAAGTCGCTGGCCTTCTTGCGTTGCATGGCCTCGTCGCTCCTTTTTCAGGGGGTGGCGGGCGATCGCGCCGAGAGCCCGAAGGTAGCGCAATGCCCTCCGCCGCAGGTCAACGATTGCGTGAGGTGGCACGGTCGGACCTTGAACCCGGACGCCGTCCGCGCATGTCAGACGATGGGGATTCACAACCGTCATCGAGAGCGGAGAACCATCATGACGAGACTGCTGCTCGCCGGCGCATTGCTGCTGGGGCTGCTCGCAGCCGGCGGCTCCGCGCTCGCCCACCACGGCTGGGCGTGGACCACCGGCGGCAACATCGAGGTCACCGGCGTGATCAAGACGGTGCGGCTCGGCAACCCGCACGGCGTACTTGAACTGACGGTCGAGGACGAGACCTGGACGGTCGAGGTCGGCCAGCCCTGGCGCAACGAACGCGCCGGGATCAAGGAAGGCGATCTCGCACCGGGCGTGGAAATCCGGGTCATCGGCGAGCCGGCGGCCGATCCGTCGACGCGCCGCGTCAAGGCAGAGCGCCTGTTCATCGACGGCCGTGAGCACGCGCTGTATCCCGAGCGAGACTGACACGCACGTGGTGGAGCCGTTGCTCGCCGCGCTGGAGGCGACAGCGCCGGCGCAGTATCTGCGGGGCGCGCGCTGGGGCTATGCCGCGGTGAACGCCGTGCACATCCTGGGATTCGGGCTGCTGATCGGGGCGATCGTGCCGCTCGACCTGCGCCTGCTCGGTGTATGGCGGGGCGTGCCGCGGGCAGCCGTGGCTCGCGTGCTGGTACCGACAGCGGCGGCCGGCCTGACGATCGCGGTCGCCGCGGGGCTGCTGCTGTTCGCGGTGCGCGCGCGCGAATACGCCGGGCTGGAGGTCGTACAGGCGAAGCTGGCGCTGGTGGCGATCGGCGGCGCCGCGGCCATCGCCATCCACCTGCACGGCGGATGGCTGCTGGAGCGCGCCGGCAGCGCCAGGCTCGCCGGCCATGCCGCCTTGTCGTTGCTGTGCTGGCTCGGCGCGCTTGTGTGCGGCCGCCTGATTGCGTTCGCCGGATAGGGACGGCGCGGTTCTCGCGCGCTCAACGCCGCAGCGCCGGCGTATCCTCAAGAATCAATCCGAACAACATGTCGACGGTCTCGCCGTCCGAGGCCAGCGGCAGCAGCATCCTCCGTGTCGCGATGAAGTCGATGGCCCCGCCCGGTATCTCGCGGCGCCAGAAATGCGGCCGACGCTCGGAGACGCAGGTCAGCAATGTCCGTTCCAGATCCGCGAAGGTTCCCGGTGCCGCGATGTCCTCCAGCCAATGGCCCGTATGTTCATGCCGGAACAGGCCGCTGATCTTGGTGCCCCACAACCGGAACCGGAAGCGGACGCGCTCGTCCGCGCGGACCACCTCGATGAGGTAGATCCGCCCCAGGAGATGCGGGAAGTCCAGCGGGTCGATATCGGCGCGACCGGGCAGGCGGCCTTCGTTATGATGGGTGCGCCAATAGTCGAACAGCCAGCGGAACCGGGGGTCGTCGAGATCGTGCGGTACCGGATATACAGGCTCTCGCGGATGCGACGACACGCCAACGCTCTCGCTACGTAGCGGCACCACCGGCGCCGCAGGTCATGTCTGGCGTCTGATCCGGATGGCCAACCATCCGTGCCCCCGATTGACGATAGAACAACAAGTAATCGGGCGATAGCGGGGCTTGTCATATCCGCATTGCGCCGCTCGCCGGCCGGTTCGGCGACAGCGGCGCTCGGAATGGCGGACGGGGTGGGATTCGAACCCACGGGAGGCTTGCACCCCCGGCGGTTTTCAAGACCGCTGCCTTAAACCACTCGGCCACCCGTCCGGCTAGGGATATCCGGTTCGTCCAGCGCGTGCGCGACAGGAGCGGGGATCCTTCGCCACGCTCCGACTTCACAACCCGCAGCGCGGCATCGATACGCAAGGCCGTCACTTCCTGCAAGTCGGGAACGCGCGGCGCCTGCAAGGCAGCATATGTCGCATCGGCAGCAAGAACGGCCGCTATGGTGTATGCCTGCAAGGGCCTCCACAGGAATCACGGAAGTAGGGATGCAACTGACCCTGGACCAGATTGCCGCGAACTGGTTTGTGCGACCGGGCGACATCGTGCTCGACATCGGGACCTATCGTGGCGACACCGCTGAGATGTACTTGGCACGCGGCGCCTCTCTGGTTCACGGTTTCGAGCCGCGGGCGGCACCGCGTGAAGGCCTTCCGCCTGCATTGTTGAACAACCCGAGATTCCGGCTTTGGCCCTACGCCCTGGGCGACCGCAATGGTCCGGCCGACCTGCATGTGCCGGGGCGCAATCCCGGCGGCGCGACCCTCGATCGCCGGTTCTTCGAGTCGACCCGTGGACCGGACGGTGTCGACGACCGGGTGGAGACGGTCGAGGTGCGGCGCCTCGACGATCTGGGCCTGCCGCCGGCGCAGTTCTGGAAGGTCGACGCCGAGGGGGCCGAACTGGAGATATTGAAAGGCGCGGCGGGAACTCTCAAGGTATCGCCTCCGGCGGCCATTCAGGTGGAGATCTTCCTGCACGACCGCGACCGTTATGCCGAGACGCTCAACTTCATCGGCGACCGGTTCCGGCATTTCTGGAGCATCGGCCTGGGCGAATCCGGCAAGCTGATCGTATACGACGTCGACTCCAGTACGGTATCGAGCCGGCACTTTCATCGCGATCTGGCGCGCACCGGCACTCCTAGATACTTCGCCTCGGACCGGTCGCTGCAGGACTGGGTGAGGCCGGCCGGGACGATGTGAGTCTCGCCGACGCCGCTCGCCGGCCCTCGAAACTTAGGATGATGCCGAGCTGCAAGCCGGAATGCTAGAACCAGCGCCTCGCAAGCGGGAGCGCACCGTCCGATGAAGTATCTCGATCGCCTCAGCGCCGACTGGTTCGTGAAGCCGGGCATGACCGTCTACGACATCGGCAGCTTCGACGGCGCATCGGCAGCTGGATATCTTGCGCGGGGGGCGGCGGCCGTCTACGCGTTCGAGCCGCTGCCCCGCAACCGAGATCGCATGCCCCCGGAGCTGCGGTCGGACCCGCGCTTCCACCTGCTGCCGCTGGCGCTGTCCGACAGCGTCGGACTGACGACGCTCAAGATACCGCCACACAATGACGGCGGCGGCAGCCTCTCGACGGAGTTCGCGGAGCGGATCCGTCAGCAGTACGACGCCGGAGGCTGGGAGGAGCAGGCTGTCGATGTCACCACCCTCGACGCGCTCTCCCTGCCGCCCGCCGACTTCTGGAAGATCGACGTGGAAGGCGTCGAACTCGCCCTCCTTCGCGGCGCCGAGGCGACCCTGCGCCGGGCGCCGCCCACGGTTTTGCAGGTCGAGATATTCAAGCACTCCGACCGGCGCTACGTGGAGACGCTCGAGCATCTGCGGACGCGATTCCGCCATGTCTGGGCGTTGGGCGGCACGCCCGAAGGGAAGGTTGTGCATTACAATGTGCATCCCAAGAACTTCCGGCACGCGCAGTTCCACCTGGATCTGGCGCGCGCCGGCACCCCGCACTACTACGCGTCGATGCTGTCGTTCTGGGATCTGATCGGGCAGGAGGCGACCTCTCGGCGCCGCCTCGGAGCCGCTCCGTAGTGCTGCGCGGCAATTGCGCAAGGACGGGTCAGCGGGCAGCATCACCGTCTGAGCGGGCGAAAGTGAGGAACGACGGGCGCAGCGGCGGTCAACCGTGCGACAATAGGCGTCGCCTGCGGTGAGGAGACGACGCGGACGCCCATGAATGCACTCCGGCAATCCGAGTTGCGCGACCAGCGACTGCGGCGCCTGTACGGGTATTGGCTCGATCGTCACGTGGACGGCCGTCCACCGAGCCGGGCCGAGCTCGATCCCCTGGATTTTCCCTATGCCGTCGGGTTTGTCACCCTGGTCGACGTCGAGCATGAACCCCTGCGTTTCCGGTTTCGCCTGGTGGCCAGCCCGGTAACCCAGCACCTCGGCTATGAACTGACCGGGAGATATCTGGACGAGGTGCCGGAGGACGAGATGCGCGGCTATCTCGATTCGGCGTACCGCCGCCTTGCCAACGAGTGCATTCCGCTACACGAGAACGGCGAGCGCGTGCTCGACCAGCGGATCTGGCGCCACGAGTCCTTGCTGTTGCCCTGCTGCTCGCCGAATGGCGCGGTCAGCCTGATCATCAGCGCCCGGGTTACCCAGTTGCCGGTGGCCGTCGACGACCGGCTGCCGCGACCGCCGCGCTGAACGCAGCGGTACCGTCGCACGCGCCGTTGCTGCCACGGACCGGGCATGCGAGACAGGGCAGGGGGAGCGTTCGGACCGATCCAGGAGACGCCCGTGATTCGACTGTTCGACGATCGCCGCATCACCGCCCTGCTGGGGGTAGCCGTGCTGCTCGCAAGCCTGGGGACGGCCCGTGCGCCTGACGCCACCGCCGCGACGCAGCCGTTCGAGCAGTGGCTGGGTGAAGTGCGTAGCGAGGCGAGATCGCGGGGCGTCTCCGACGGCATCCTCGACGCCGCCTTCGCCGGTGTGGCGCCGATCCCGAGGATTATCGAGCTGGACCGCAACCAGCCGGAGTTCAAGCTGAAGTTCGACGAGTACCTTTCGCGCGTGGTCTCGGACGCACGCATCGCCACCGGCCGGCGGCTGCTCGACGAACACGCCCGGCTGCTCGATGAGATCGAGGCCAAATACCGGGTGCAGAAGCGCTTCATCGTGGCGCTGTGGGGCGTGGAGACGGATTTCGGCCGGATCACCGGCGGCTTCCCGGTGATCGCAGCACTCGCCACGCTGGCCTATGATGGACGACGCAGCGCGTTCTTCCGCAAGGAACTGATGCTGGCGCTCGACATCCTGCAGCAGGGTCACATCAAGCCCGACGCGATGAAGGGGTCCTGGGCCGGCGCCATGGGCCAGAACCAGTTCATGCCGTCGAGCTTCCACCGCTTTGCCGTCGACCACGACGGCGATGGTCACAAGGACATCTGGGGAACCCTGCCGGACGTGTTCGCATCGATCGCCCGCTACCTGTCGGAATCGGGATGGCGCCATGACCAGACGTGGGGGCGCGAGGTCGAGTTGCCGAAGAATTTCGACCGCGGCCAACTCGGTCTCGAGATCCGTAAGCCGCTTTCAGCCTGGCAGGATCTCGGGGTACGCCGCGCGGATGGCGGGGCATTGCCCGGCCGCGACGTCGCGGCGTCGATCGTCGAAGTCGTCGAGCGCAGCGGACGGGCTCGCCATTTCGCCGCCTATGAGGACTTCAACGTGATCCTCAAGTGGAATCGCTCGACTTACTTCGCAGTTGCGGTCGGTACGCTTGCCGATGCCCTGGATGCGCGGTAATCTGCAAAATCTAGCGCACCGAGATGTCGGAACCACTAAATCCATGGGCGAGGGTAGTCGAATGCGCCAGTCGCGCGCAGCGCTCGGTCTCGCAGTCGCGATCGTCGGCGCCATGGCGCTCGCAGGCTGCGCCGAGACCGAGCTGCTGGTCAACACCGCGAAACAGGCGAAGGGCGATCAGGCACGCTCATCGGGCTCGTATAAGATAGGCAGCCCCTATCAGATCAACGGCGTATGGTACTATCCGAAGGAGGACTGGGAGTACGCCGAGACCGGCATCGCGTCGTGGTATGGCCCCGGCTTTCACGGGCGGTCGACGGCGAACGGCGAGACCTTCGATGAGAACGAAGTGACGGCTGCGCACCGCACTTTGCCGCTTCCCAGCATCGCCCGCGTCACCAATCTGGCGAACGGCCGGTCGCTGGTGGTGCGGGTAAACGACCGCGGACCGTTCGCGCATGGCCGCATCATCGACCTCAGCCGCCGCTCCGCCCAGCTGCTCGGTTTCGACCTCCAGGGTACCGCCAAGGTGCGTGTCGAGATCGTCCCGGGCGACTCCCGGCGCGAGCAGATGATCGCCCGCGGCGAGACGCCGGGGGTGATGCTCGCCGCGGCCGGCGGTGCCGCGCCGGCCCCGACGGCGGTGCCGCCGCCGCCAGTACAGGTGGCGGGCCTCGCGGCACCGAGCGGTGCGGCGTCAGCGCCGCCGCGCGCCGGTGCGCCGACCGCGACGCCGGCGGCGCGACCGGCAGGCGGCGACGCCACCGCCAGCCTGTCGAGCGGCGGGCCGCCGCCTGGAACGGTCGAGACCGTTCCCGTCAGCCCGACCGAGATCTGGATCCAGGTCGGATCATTCGAGAGCCGCGAGAACGCCCAGAAGCTGTCGGTCCGCATGCGCAGCTTCGGACCGGCGCGCGTCCAGAATGCCGCGGTGGCGGGTAAGACCTTCTACCGCGTGCGCATCGGCCCGTTGGCCGAGGTCGGGACAGCCGACCAGGTGCTGGAGCGGGTCATCGCAGCCGGCTATCCCGGATCGCGCATCATCGTAGACTGAACGCGTGAGAGTGCATCCCAGTCCCGCTGGTCGGGATCAGAGGGTCGCGCAACGCCAGATCGAGGAGGCCCGACACATGCCAAGCCGTTTCCCACGCTTCGCCACGGCGCTCGTCGCCGCGGCCGCGATCATCACCTTCGGCGCCATCGGTTCGGCCGCGGCGATCGAGACCGAGGCGCGCGAGGCGATTCTGCTGGACTACGAAACCAGACAGGTGCTGTTCGCCAAGGCCCCCGACCAATTGATGCCGCCGTCATCGATGACCAAGCTCATGACGGTGTTCCTGGCCTTCGAGCGGCTGAAGGAAGGCCGCCTGAAGATGACCGATGAGATTCCGATCTCAGAGGTCGCATGGCGCATGGGCGGTTCGAAGATGTTCGTGGCGGTGGGAAGCCGGGTGACGGTCTCGGACCTGCTGAACGGCATCATCGTGCAATCCGGGAACGACGCGACCGTCGCCCTCGCCGAGGCCATCTCCGGCTCGGAGGACGCCTTTGCCGAGCTGATGACCACCCGGGGGCGCGAGATCGGCCTGGAGAACTCGACCTTTCGCAACTCCAGCGGCTGGCCGCACCCCGAGCATCGCACGACCGCCCGGGACCTAGCCACGCTGGCCTCCGAGATCATCCGCCGGTTCCCGGAGTACTACCCGCTGTATGCACAGACCACCTTCACCTACAACAACATCAAGCAGGGCAACCGCAACCCTCTACTCTACAAGAACATGGGCGCCGACGGCCTGAAGACCGGGCATACCGAGGATGCGGGCTACGGGCTGACGGCGAGTGCCAAGCGGGGCGAGCGCCGGCTGATCCTTGTGGTGAACGGCCTCAAGAGCATCCGCGCCCGCGCCGACGAGTCGGAGCGGCTCATGGAATGGGGCTTCCGGGAGTTCGAGAACCTGACGCTGGCGCGCCAGGGAATTCCCGTGGAATCCGCCGAGGTCTGGCTCGGGGACCAAGCTAAGGTGCCGCTGGTCTCCGACCGTGACCTGTTCCTGACCGTCAACCGCGCCGCCCGAAGGGAAATGACGATCGCCGTCGAGTATTCCGGCCCGATCGCCGCGCCGATCGTCGCCGGCCAGCCGCTCGCCATGCTCCGGGTGTCGGCGCCGGACATGGAGGACGTGACCTATCCGCTCTACGCCGGGGCAGCGGTAGGTCAACTCGGCCCGTTCGGACGCATCACCTCCGCCCTCGGCCATCTGATCTGGGGCGCCGGTGGCTGACCCGGCCGCGCTTGGCCGCTTCATCACCCTGGAAGGCGGCGAGGGCGCCGGCAAGTCGACCCAGGCGCGTCGCCTCGCCGCTTGGCTCGGCGCCCGCGGTATCGACTGCCTGCTGACCCGCGAGCCCGGCGGTTCGCCCGGTGCCGAAGCCATCCGCGGGCTCCTGGTCACCGGCGAGCCCGGCCGCTGGGATGCGGTGACCGAGGCGCTGTTGATGAATGCCGCACGGCGCGACCATGTGGTGCGCACCATCAGGCCGGCGCTGGCCGCCGGCCGCTGGGTGATCTGCGACCGCTTCACCGACTCCACGCTGGCCTACCAGGGCTACGCGGGAGGCGTTCCCCTGGCGACCCTGCACGCGCTGATCGATGCCGCCGTCGAGGACACCCGGCCCGACCTGACACTGGTGCTCGACATCGCGCCGGCGGCCGGGCTGGCGCGCACCCTGCGGGGCGGCGACGGCACCGAGGCCCGCTTCGAGCGGATGGGCATGCGCTTCCACAACGCGGTGCGCGACGGCTTCCTGAAGCTTGCAGCCGAGGATCCGGCGCGCTGCATCGTCATCGATGTCGGGCCGCCCGAGCCGGTGGTCTCCGACGCGATCGTCGTGGCGGTGGCACGGCGCCTCGGGTTGAAGTCGTGACCGACGACGGCACGCACGTTGCAGGCCTGCTGGTGCCGGCCGCCAATCCCACGCTGCTCGGGCACGAATGGGCCGAGCAACTGGTCCTGGAGGCCTGGAACTCGGGGCGCATGCCGCACGCCTGGCTGATTGCCGGCCCACCGGGCATCGGCAAGGCGACGCTGGCCTACCGGATCGCGCGCTTCGTGCTCTCGGGCGGCGGCCTGGAAGCGGCCGGTGGGCTGTTCGGCGCCGCCGCCATGCCGCCGCACAGCCTAGCCGTCGATCCCGCCGAGCGCGTGGCGCGGATGATGGCCGCCGAAAGTCATCCTGATCTGAAGATCCTGCGCCGCGAGCAGAATGACAAGGGCGAGTTGAGCGCGGTCATCCGGGTTTCCGACGTGCGGGAATTCGCGGGCTCGCTGCGGTTGCGCAGCGGCGAGGGTGGCTGGCGGGTGGCGATCGTCGACGAAGCCGAGCGGATGAACCGGAACGCCGAGAACGCGCTTCTCAAGATACTCGAGGAACCCCCTCCGAAAGTATTGATAATACTAATTTCTAATGCGCTGAATGCGATGCTCCCGACAACGCGGTCGCGATGCCGCCGGCTGCTCCTGAAGCCGCTCGGAGACGGCCTCGTGCTCGAACTGCTGCAGCGCGCCCGGCCCGAGATCGGCGACACCGATGCCGGCGTGCTGGTGGGCCTGTGCGAAGGCAGCATCGGCCGGGCGCTGACGCTCGCCGCCGCAGGTGGTGCCGACCTGTACCGGGCAGTCGCCGGACTGATGGCGGCCCTGCCGGCAGGCCGCGCCGGCGGCGTTCCGGGCGAGGCGCTCCACGCCCTGGCCGGCGCCTGGGGACGGCGTCCGAAGCCAGGCGAGGCGGATGCCTTCGCTGCCGGTGTGGAACTGCTGCTGTGGTGGATCGATCGCGCGCTGCGGGCCACCGTCGACACCCCCGGTTTGCGCGAGATCGTCCCCGGTGACCTCGCCGCCGGCCGGCGCTGGGTGACGGCGGCGGGTGTCGAAGCGGTGTTCCGCCGGCGGGCCGAGGTGGAGCGCCTGATACGCCTGGAGCGAGCCGTCAATCTGGATCGCCGCCAAGTGCTGATCGACGCCGTCCACACCCTTGCCCTGGGCGATGGGCTTGATCGGGGACTGGTGGCGGAGTAGGCAAGGAGCCCGCCGGCCCGGAGGCCCCGATGACCAGCACCTATTACGTCACGACGCCGATCTACTACGTCAACGACAAGCCGCATATCGGGCATGCCTACACGACGCTCGCCTGCGACGCGCTGGCACGCTTCAAGCGCCTCGACGGCTACGACGTGATGTTCCTGACCGGCACCGACGAGCACGGCCAGAAGGTCGAGGCGGCGGCGGCCGCCGCCGGCGTCGACCCGCAGAGCTTCACCGACCGGGTGTCGCAGAACTTCCGCGACCTGGTCGGGGTGATGAACTACTCCACCGACGACTTCATCCGCACCACCGAGCCGCGGCATGTGAAGGCCGTGCAGGAACTGTGGCGCCGTCTGAAGGCGAACGGCCACATCTATCTCGGATCCTATGCCGGCTGGTACTCGGTGCGCGACGAGGCGTTCTACACCGAGACCGAGCTGAACACGGTGAATGGCGAGAAGCGGGCGCCGAGCGGCGCGCCGGTGGAGTGGGTGGAGGAGCCGTCGTATTTCTTCGACCTGTCGAAGTGGCAGGACAAGCTGCTGGCTTTCTATGAGGCCAACCCCGGCTTCATCGCGCCGGAGAGCCGGCGCAACGAGGTGCTGTCCTTCGTGCGCGGCGGCCTGAAGGACCTGTCGGTCAGCCGTACCAGCTTCAAGTGGGGCATCCCGGTGCCCGACGACGACGCCCACATCATGTATGTCTGGCTGGACGCGCTGACCAACTACATCACCGCCGCCGGCTACCCCGACACCGATGGCGGCTATGCCAAGTGGTGGCCGGCCGACCTGCACATGGTCGGCAAGGACATCCTGCGCTTTCACGCGGTGTATTGGCCGGCGTTCCTGATGGGTGCGGGGCTGGAGCCGCCGAAGCGGGTGTTCGCGCACGGCTGGTGGACGGTCGAGGGCGAGAAGATGTCGAAGTCGCTCGGCAACGCCATCGACCCGCTGAAGCTGGTGGAAACCTACGGCCTCGACCAGGTGCGCTACTTCCTGCTGCGCGAGGTGCCGTTCGGCAACGACGGCGACTTCTCGCAGAAGGCGATGGCCAATCGCATGAATTCGGAGCTGGCCAACGATCTCGGCAACCTGTCGCAGCGGGTGCTGTCGATGGTCGCCAAGAACTGCGATGCGACGGTGCCGCAGCCGGGCGCGTTCACGCCGGCCGACGAGGCGCTGCTCGGCGCCGCGGCGGCGCTGCTGGACGTGCAGCGCGCCGCCTATGACGCGCAGGCCTTCAACCGGGCGCTGGAGGCGGTGTTCGAGGTGGTCGGCCGGGCCAATCGCTATGTCGACGAGCAGGCGCCCTGGGCGTTGCGCAAGACCGACCCGGCGCGGATGGCGACGGTGCTGTACACCTTGATCGAGACCGTCCGGCACGTCGCCATCCTGCTGCAGCCGGTGATGCCGCAGTCGATCGCCCGCATGCTCGACCAGTTGGCGGTCCCGACCGATGCCCGCGGCTTCGACCGCCTGGCACCGGAGCACCGGCTGGTGCCGGGGACGCCGCTGCCCAAGCCGGAGGGCGTGTTCCCGCGTTGGGTGGCCGAGGAGGGGAGCGAGGCATGACCCTGCCGCCGCTGGTCGATTCACATTGCCACCTCGACTTCGAGGCGTTGTCCGCGGAACTCGACGAGGTTGTGGCGCGGGCGCGGCGCGCCGGCGTGGTGCGGATGGTCACGATCGGCACCAAGGTCCGGGAGTTCGACCGGGTGCTGGCGATCGCCGAGCGCTATGACGACGTGTTCTGCAGCGTCGGCACCCACCCGCACCAGGCCGGCGAGGAGACCGGCGTAACCGCCGACCAGCTGGTGGCGCTCGCGGAGTCCAGCTCGAAGGTGGTCGGCATCGGCGAGTGCGGGCTCGACTACTTCTACGACAGCAGCCCGCGTGCGGCACAGGCCGCCGGCTTCCGCACCCACATCGAGGCGGCGCGGCGCACCGGCCTACCGGTGATCGTGCACAGCCGCGACGCGGACGAGGACACTTTCCGGATCCTCGAGGAAGGCTACACGCAGGGCGCCTTCACCGGGGTGCTGCATTGCTTCAGCTCCGGCCGCGACCTGGCGATGCGGGCGGTCGAACTCGGGATGTATGTCTCGCTGTCGGGAATCCTCGCATTCAAGAAGTCCGAGGAGCTGCGCGCCATCGTCGCCGACCTGCCGCCGGAGCGCCTCCTGGTCGAGACCGACGCGCCCTACCTGGCGCCGCCGCCGTACCGCGGCAAGCGCAACGAGCCGGCCTATGTGGTTCACACCCACCAGGTACTGGCCGAGGTCCTCGGCCTCGAAGTCGCCGCGTCAGCCGAGCTGACGACCCGGAATTTCTTCCGGCTGTTCAGAAAGGTGCCGCCGCCTGCTCACCTGGCGCTCGAAGCCGCATGATGCGCGTCGTCATGCTCGGCTGCGGCGCCTCGGTCGGGGTGCCGAGCCTGTCGGGCGGCTGGGGATCATGCGACCCGGCGGAGCCGCGCAACCGCCGGCGGCGCTGCTCGATCCTGGTCGAGAAGGCCGGCCGTCGGATCCTGGTGGATGCCTCGCCGGACCTGCGCGAGCAGTTGCTGGATGCCGAAGTCCGCACCATCGACGCCGTTCTGTTCACCCACATCCACGCTGACCACACCCACGGCATCGACGACCTGCGGCCACTGTACTGGTCCGGCCGCGAGCGCATCCCGGCCTATGCCGACGACGCCACCTACGCCGACCTGCACATGCGGTTCGGCTACATGTTCGAGGCCGCGCCGCTGTCGCCGCCGCACCACTCGCCGCCGCTGCTCCGGCATCCGCTGGCCGAGGGACGCCAGGAGATCGCCGGCGTAACCGTCGAGGCATTCCGGCAGGACCACGGCAACTCCGGCACCAGCCTCGGCCTGATCTTCGACGACCGCTTCGCGTACTCGACCGACGTCCACACCCTCACCGACGCCCAGCTCGACCGGCTGGCGGAACTCCGCCTCGACACCTGGATCGTCGACTGCCTGCGCGACGAGCCGACCACCGCGCATGCCACGCTGGCGGTCGCCTTCGCGTGGATCGAACGGGTGCGACCCCGTCGCGCCTACCTGACCCATATGGGCTATCAACTCGACTATCGGGCGACCCTCGCCAGATGCCCGGCGACGGTCGAGCCCGGCTATGACGGCCTGGTGCTGGAGGTGCCGGCATGAGCCGGCTCGACCGCATCGCGCCGCAACGCTGGGAGCGGGCGGGCAGGGTGGTCTCCACCGATCCGGCGCTGATCGATGCCGACGTGGTGCAGCGCTATCTGGCGGCCGGCCAACAATCACCCGGCATCCCGATCGAGGTGGTGCGCGCCTTCGTCGCCAACAGCGTCAACTTCGGGCTGTTCGGCGGCGCTCCCGAAGGCGGTTCGCCGATGCTCGGCTACGCCCGGGTGGTCACCGACTTTGCCGCCTTCGCCTATATCGGTGACGTCTTCCTGCTCGACGACGGCGAGCGCGGGCAGGGCTGGGGCAGTTGGCTGATGGACTGCGTGCTCGGACATCCCGATCTGCAGGGCCTGCGGCGCTGGATGCTGATGTGCGGCGAGCGGCCGGTCGGCTGGTACAAACGCTACGGCTTCGAGGAGCCGGGCCGGCCGGGCTTCGCCCTGCACCGCACCGACCATGGGATCTATCTGCGGGCGGCGGCCGGGAGTGCGGACTCCAGTGGCGCCAGCTCAGGCCGCGCCGTCGAATAGCTCACAGATCCCGACGCGACGATCCGGTCGGCGGTCCGGAGCGCCAGGGCCGCGATCGTCAGCGTCGGATTGGCCCAGCCCGAGGTCGGGAACAGCGAGCTGCCGGCGACGAACAGGTTCGCCATGCCGTGCACGCGACCCTCGCCGTCGGTTACGCCGTGACGGGGGTCCACGGCCATCCGGGTCGTTCCCATGTGATGATAGCCGCCGATCGGATGGGCGCTGATCAGCGGGTCGGTTCGCCAGCCCTGCCAAGGCTCGCGCAGCCAGGGTGCCATCTGCGTCCGCCCCAGGCCGAGCCTTTCGGTTTCCTCGCCGAGCGTCTGCACAAGGCCCGCCACGCTCTCGGCGTCACGCGGGCTGGTGCGCCAGTCCAGCCGGATCCGCGGAACACCGAGGGCATCCCGCTCGCGATCGAGAAGCACCCGGCTGTCCGGGTGGGGTGATTGTTCCGCCCGAACCACCAGCGCCAGTTCCAGCCGACCGAGTTTGTGGAACAACCAGGGGCGGGCGGGGTCGAGCCAGCGCTGCAGCCCCCGCGAAGCCCCCTTTGTCGCCTGCCACAGGCGGCGCCCGATGCGGGTAGGGGCGACGCCGTGCCTGGCGCGCAGATACAGGCGCTTGCCCCAGCCCTCCGTATCGCCGGCGGGTCTGCGGGCGGCGATCGCGAGCGAGGTGTTCAGCAGCCCGAGACGCTCCTGCAACGCCGGCGCCGCCGCGAGCAGCAGCCCGACGCGCTCCCCTCGCACCCGATGCTTGGCGGCGAAGATCCGCAGCAGGGTCCACGCGGGGCCGTCGACGATCTGGCCGCCACGCGAATGCGGATGTTCCATGAAGTACCGGCCGACCTGGTCGTGCGCATTGCCGATCCCGGCGGGAATGACCGAGCGTGAAGCCAGCAGCAGCCTGGCATTCTCGATGCCGCCGGCGGCGAGCAGGTAGTGCCGGGCGCGAACTTGCAGCCGATGTCCGGAGAGCGAGGCGGCGGTCAGGCAGGCCAGCGCCCGCCCCCCCACGTCGGGGATCAACTCGCTGACCGATGCATGCGTGACGACCGTGCATCGGGGATGCCGGACGAGGTCGCCGCAACCGCCGAAGGCAAAGCGGTCGGACCTGTCGTCGAACGACCATGTCGTCGTGACCAGGCGCTCCGGATCGAATGAAGGGATCGGGACGCCGGCCTCCCGCAGGTCCGCCGGCCGGACCGGCGACGGCCCCAGGCCGAACAGTGCCCGAGCTTCGCGGTAGTAGGGTGCCAGATCCGCATGCTCGATCGGCCAGCCGCTGTGGGCAACCCAGGCCCGGCGCCGCAGGTCGATGGCGTCGAGTTCGGCGCACCGGCCACCCCAGATCGCCGTCGTGCCGCCGAAGAAGCTGAGCCGGGCGTGCTCCAGGTCGTAGTAGTTCTCGCCGATACTCGCGCCTGCGTTCAGGGCCGCGATCTCCGGCTCGTGGTCGAGCCCCCCGCGTTCAAGCAAAAGCACCTCGCATCCGGCGGCGAGCAGCCGACGCGCCGCAATGATCCCGGCGGCGCCGGCACCGATCACGCAAATCCCGGTTTCCAGCCTTTCTGGCGGGTCGCCGTCGCGAAGATCCAGGTGCATCCCAGTCGATCCGCCGGTGGTGTCGGGCGGTATACGCGCGGGGCAGGCGGAGCTATCCATCCAGACGGGAGAGGGTTCGTAGGGGTGCGTTGTAGTGCTACGCTGAGTCACATGGTCGCTCTCCATCGACCTTGTTCCTCCCGACGCACAGGCCGCCGACATGATCGATCCGAAGCTGCTGGACGACCTCGCCAGGGACCACCAGAAGAACCTGCTGACCCGCGACGAGGCGAAGGCATTCCTGAAGGACCTGATGGAGGTCTGCCGGCGGCATCGCGTGTTCCTGCGGACCTCCGACCAGACGGTGCGGTTCTCGAAGGTATTCGCCGACAGCGAGCAGCGCACGGTGCTGCGGGCGATGATCGACCGCGAAGGCCGCTGCCCGGCGGCGCAGATCGACTACAAGTAAGCTGTCGCCTGCCCGGCACGGGCGCGGCGTGGGACCGCCGATGGTGACCGAGCGGCACGTTCCGATGCTGCTCGCCGAGGCGTTCCTCGGCGGCGACAGTCAGCTCGGGATCGCGGCGAACAGGCGCGCCATTACGGACGCTGGCGGCTGAGTGCTGCGGCCGCCTTCATGCGGTTCCGGGGCACGTGGCAGACCCCGCCGGAACCGCCGTGGCCATCGGCCGGCGGAGTGCTGGAGCTCTAGAAAATCAGCATGAGCAATCCAACGATCACGACGAGGCCCACGAGGAAGATGAACCCGATGGTTCCGCCCAAGAATTTCAGCATAGACAGTCTCCTTGCGCAGCCGGAACGCGCAAGGCGGCGAATGGTTGCCTCAGCCGCGACGAGGACGCCGCCGCGGCGACATGCGGGCGCTCAGGATTCCGCCTCGGCTTCCCGAGCTTGGCGCGGGCGGCCCTTGGCGCGCTCCCGTACGGTCTGGAACACGACGTACAGCACCGGAATCAGGAAGATCCCGAAGACCGAGGCGGCGATCATGCCGCCGAAAACCGCGGTGCCGACGCCACGCCGGCTGAGCATGGCCGCACCGTCGGCGACCACCAGCGGATACAGCCCGGCGATGAACGCGAGACTGGTCATCATCACCGCACGGAAGCGGGCGCGGGCGCCGTCGACCGCCGCCTCGGTGACGCTGGCTCCCTGTTCACGCCGCTCCTTGGCGAACTCGATGATCAGGATGCCGTTCTTCGCGGCGAGCGCGATCAGCACGATGATCCCGATCTGGGCGTAGAGGTTGTTGTCGAGTCCGGCGACCTGCAGGCTGACCATCGCCCCCAGCAGGCCGACCGAAACCGACAGCAGCACCGGCACCGGGATCATCCAGCTCTCGTAGAGCGCCACGAGGAACAGGTAGGCGAACAGTACCGCCAACCCGAGGATGATCGTCGTCTGGCCGGCCGCCGCCTTCTCCTGCAGCGCTGTGCCCGTCCACTCGTAGGAATAGGCGCCGGGCAGGGTGGTCTGCGACAGCTGCTCCATGGCAGCGACCGCGTCCCCGGAACTGCTTCCGGCCTCCGGCTCGCCGCTGATGGTGACACTGCGATAGTTGTTGTAGCGGACGATGGTCTGCGGCCCGACGATCAGCCGTGGCTCGACCACCGAGCGCAGCGGCACCATGTCGCCGCCCTGGCTGCGCACGTGGATGCGATGGATGTCGGGTATTTCGTCGCGATCGGTCGCCTCGGCCTGGACATTCACCTGCCAGTTCCGGCCGAACAGGTTGAAGTCGTTGATGTAGTACCCGCCGAGGGTGGCCTGCAGGGCGCTGAAGATATCGCTGATCGGGATGCCGAGGGTCTGCGCCTTGTCGCGGTCGACATCCAGGTAGAGCTGCGGCGTGTTGGCCGAGTAGGTGGTGAAGACGGCGCGCAGGACCGGGTCCTGGTTGGCGGCGAACACCAGGCCGCGGGCGGTTCCGGCCAGATCGACGGCGCTGCCGCCCTGCAGGTCCTGCAACTGGTATTCGAAGCCGCTGCCGCTGCCGAGACCGATGATAGGCGGCAGGTTGAACGGGAACACGTTCGCCTCGGCGATCGTCCGCAGTTCGCCTCGCAGTCGCGTGATGAGGGCGCCGGCGGACTGCGCCGGATCGGCACGCTCCTCGAACGGCTTCAGAACGACGATCGCAAAGGCGCTGCTGGACTTGGCGAGGCCGTCCAGGAAGCTGAAACCAACCACCGAGCTGACGCTGGCGACGCCGTCGGTGCCGGCGAGGATGGCTTCGACCCGCTCGGCCACCCTGGCGGTGCGATTGACCGAGGCACCGTCGGGCAGCTGGATCTCGACGAAGAACGCGCCTTGGTCCTCGCTCGGAAGGAAGCCGGATGGCGTCGTCTGGAACATATGGAAAGTGCCGGCTCCGACCACCGCCAGTGCGACGAGGCCCAGCAGGGAGCGGCGGACGAGGGTGCGCACCACCGCCGCGTAGCCGTCGCGGGTGCGGTCGATCCCGGCCTGCACGTAGCGCATTGGGCCGCGCGCCGGCCCGTGCGAGCGGCGCAACAGCACGCCGCAGAGAGCGGGGCTGAGGGTCAGCGCGTTGATCGCGGAGATCACCATGGCGGCCGAGACGGTAACCGCGAACTCCCGGTACAGACCGCCGCTGGTCCCGGGAATGAACGCCACCGGCACGAACACCGACAGCAGGACCAGGGTGATGCCGATGATCGGGCCGGTTATCTCCCGCATCGCCTTGCGGGTGGCCTCCTGCGGCGTGAGCTGCGGTTCGTCGTGCAGAATCCGCTCCACATTCTCGACGACCACGATCGCGTCGTCGACGACGATGCCGATCGCCAGGACCAGGGCGAGCAGGGAGACGGTATTGGCCGAGTAGCCGAGTGCGAGCAGCACGGCGAAGGTGCCGATCAGCGATACCGGGACCGCGATCAGCGGGATGACCGTGGCGCGCAGGCTGCCGAGGAACAGGTACACCACGACCACCACCAGGACGAAGGCCTCCAGCAGGGTTTTGACCACCTCCTGGATGCTCTGCTTGATGAACCGCGTGGTGTCGTAGGTGACCTCGTAGGCCAGGCCGGCCGGGAAGGAGGCGGCGAGGCGGCGCATCTCGGCGTCGACCCCGGAGGCGACGTCGACGCCGTTGGCGCCCGGCGCCTGGTAGATGGCGATCAGGGCGCCGGGGCCCTGGTTGAAGCGCCCGAACGAGTCCGACACCTTGGCGCCGAGCTCGACCCGGCCGACGTCCTTCAGGCGCACGATCGCACCGTGCTGGTCGGCGCGCAGGATGGTGCGCTCGAACTCCTCGACGTCGACCAGCCGGCCCTTGGTCTGGATGGTGAGCTGGAACAGCTGGTCGCTGGTCATCGGCTGCGCGCCGATGCGACCGACGGCGGCCTGGATGTTCTGCGACTTCAGCGCCGCCACGACGTCCTGCGTGGTCATGCCGAAGCTGGTCAGCCGATCGGTCTCGACCCACACCCGCATGCTGTAGTCCTGCCCGCCGAACAGCAGCGCGTCACCGACGCCGCGCACGCGCTTGATGCTGTCGATCAGGTTGATCGTGGCGTAGTTGCTCAGGAACAGGGTGTCGTACGCGCGATCCGGCGAGTAGACGCTGATCACCTGGAGCAGGGCCGACGACTTCTTCTTGACGCTGACGCCGGTGCTGCGAACCTCGGCCGGAAGCTTGGCATCGGCGAGGTTAACGCGGTTCTGGACGTTGACGGTGTTGATGTCGGGGTCGGTGCCGACGTCGAAGGTGATGGTCAGCGAATAGCTGCCGTCATTGCCGCTCGTCGACTTCATGTAGAGCATGTTCTCGACGCCGACGACCTGAGATTCTATCGGCTGCGCCACGGTCGCCTCGACCACCTCGGCACCGGCGCCCGGATAGCTCGCCATCACCTGCACCTGCGGCGGCACGATGTCCGGGAACTGCGCGACCGGGATCACCATCAGAGAAATGGCGCCGCCGAGGGTGATCAGGATGGAGATGACGATCGCCAGCCGCGGCCGGTCGACGAACAGCGCCGAGATCATGATCCGGCCTTCGGCATCGGCGCCTCGACCGGGCGGACCAGCTGCTGCGGCCTTACCTTCTGGCCGCCGACGGTTATGACCCGCTCGCCGGGCTGCAATCCCGCGGCAACCGCCATCTGGCCGCCATAGGCGCGGTCGACCTCGAGCCGCCGCACCTGGACCTTGTTCTCGGGATCGACCACCAGCGCGAAGCGGCCGGCCTGATCGATCTGCACCGCCTCCATTGGAACCACCAGGGCGGTTTTAGGGACCGCCGAGTCGATCACGGCGGTCACCAGCTGACCATCGACCAGCAGGCGATCCGGGTTCGGCAGCTGCGCGCGGAGCGTCACGGTGTCGGTCGCGGCCTCGACCGCGACGTCCACGAAATCGAGCACGCCATCTCGGTCGTAGATCGAGCCGTCGGCGAGCCTGACCCTGACGCGCACGGCCCGCGGGTCGGTGCCGCGCGCCATGGCCTCGCGCCGCACCGCGAGCAGGTCCCGCTGGCTGACCGGGAAGCTCACATAGATGGGATCCTGGCTGACGATGCTCGCGAGGGCGCCGCTGCTGGGATCCACGAAGTCGCCGACGGAGTAGGTGGCCCGCCCGATGCGCCCGGAGATCGGCGCCCGGATCTCGGTGTAGCCGACGTCGAGCTCGGCCTTCCGCAGCGCGGCCTGCTGCCTCAGCAGGTCGGCACGGCTTTCGGCCTCCTTGGCGACCGACTCGTCCAGCGTCGACTGCGCCTTGACCTGACGCCTGACCAGCTCGCGCTGCCGCTCGGTGTCGAGCCGGGCGAGCTTCAGCGTCGCCTCGGCGCGGGCGATGGAAGCGTTGATCTCGTCGACCTGGGCGAGGTAGGGCGCGCTCTCGATCGCGTACAGCACGTCGCCGGTGGTGACGTCGGCGCCTTCCTTGAACGATTGGCGTTCGATGAACCCGGCGACGCGCGCACGCAGGACGACCTTGTCGATCGCCTCGATCCGGCCGGTGAAGCTCGACGAGGGTATGACCTCCACACGTTCGGCCTTGACGACGGTGACGGCCGGCGGCGGCGGCTGCACGGCTGCGGCCGGCGTCGGTTGGTCGCAGCCGGTGAGACCGGCGGCCGCCAATGCGACGCAGATGCCCATGACGAATGCTGTCGAGCCGAAGCCCTGGCGCATGATCCACCCCCGTGTATCCATCGTGCTGCACCATAGATCCGCGACGCTCGGCTGCAACCTGCCAAATCGACCGCGGAGGCACCGCGGCACACTCTTAACGGCATCTTCACATTATATTTCCCATAATATACATTATGCGCATTTCGCTGCGCGATGCGCGGCGTTGGCAACGCCTCGTCCCGACAACTCCCCGCCGTCAGGCCAAGCCAATCGGGTAAGCGGCCGAAACGCCGTTCACCCCACCGCCCTGGCCGTCGAGCCGTCCGCTGTGGCGCGAATCGACGGGGGTCACGAATCGGGGGTTCACGGACGCCGCATTCTGCGCGAGGATGCTGGCGCGCGGTGCTGGTCATCGCGACAGTCTGGGGTAACAGCCAGGGAGGTGCGATCGCATGGAGCCACCGGCGCAGCACCGCCCCGTCCGATCGAACTGATTGGGCGGGGCTCCAACGAACTGAAAATCAGGAACGATCCTCACTCTTGCGAGTGAATTGAGCGCATTTGCGCCCGGCGGCGTCCGAGCCCAGGCTCGCGACGCCGCCACCGCGTTCTCGGTCCGCTTCCGGCCTTTCCCCTGCGTACTGCCGTCGCTAGTCTGCGACTGCAACCAGCGCCCAGGGCCGGTCCCATGATCAGATCCTCCGACACCGGACTGCCCGCCGGACCGCCCCTCGCCCGGCTGCTCGCCGTCATGGCGCGGCTGCGCGATCCGGACGGCGGCTGTCCATGGGACCTCGAGCAGAGCTTCGAGTCCATCGCCCCCTACACCATCGAGGAAGCCTACGAGGTCGCCGAGGCGATCACCAACGGCGACCGTGCAGCGCTCAAGGACGAGCTCGGCGACCTGCTGCTGCAGGTCGTCTACCATGCGCGCATGGCCGAGGAGGAAGGCAGCTTCGGCTTCGACGACGTGGCCACGGCGATCGCCGACAAGATGATCCGCCGCCACCCGCACGTGTTCGGCGACGCCACCGTCGCCGACGCCGCGGCCCAGACCGGCGCATGGGAGCGCCAGAAGGCCGACGAGCGCAGCCGCAAGGCCGAGGCCGAGGGCCGCACCGCCAGCGTTCTCGACGGGGTATCGGGCGCCCTGCCCGCCCTCATGCGCTCTGTCAAGCTGCAGCGGCGCGTGGTGCGGGTCGGCTTCGACTGGCCGGACACCGGCGGCGTGATCGCCAAGGTCGAGGAGGAACTCGCCGAGCTGCGCGCCGAGATCGCCGGCGGGCGCGACCCCGACCGCCTGGAGGACGAGGTCGGCGACCTGCTGTTCACGGTCGTCAACCTCGCGCGCCATCTCGGCGTCGATCCCGAAACCGCCCTCAGGCGCTGCAACACCAAGTTCGAGCGCCGCTTCCGGGGCGTCGAGGACCGGCTACAGGCAAAGGGCCTCGCAGTGCACGATGTGACGCTCGACGTGATGGAGATGCACTGGGGGCAGATCAAGCTCGATGAAAAGATTAAGAAGTCGTCCCAATCTGTTGAATAAAAATACTTTGTCATCACCGGTCGAGGCAGCCGCAATATCGCCTTCGGCGCACCTTCCCGTCGGCCCGTTCCGTCCCGAAGAGCGCCCGCAGATGGTAGCCGGCTTGGAGACACGCGAATGACGCGGCGGCGGTTTCTCAGGTGGCTGATCGCAGCTTCAGCCGCCGGCGTGGCGACCCCGGCCTATGCATTCTGGGTCGAACCGGGTTTGCGCCTGATTGTACGTCACTACACGCTCCGGCCGCCCGCCTGGCCACGCGACATGCCGTTGCGGATCGTCGCGCTCTCCGATCCGCATCTCGGTGCCCCGTACATGTCACTGGAGCGCTATGCAGGGATCGTCGCGGCCGCCAATTCGCTGGAGCCCGACCTGATCGTCCTTCTCGGAGACTACGAGGCCGGCCTCCGCCCTCGGTTTGTTACGCAGCAGGTGTCGATGCCGGAGTTCGCCCGCGAGTCGGCTCGCCTGGCGGCTCGCTGCGGGGTGGTCGCAATACTGGGGAACCATGATTGGTGGAGCGACCCGCTGGCGCAGCACACCAGGTTCGGTCCAGTCCGCGCCGCACGTGCGCTGCTTGACCACGGGATTCCGGTCCTGCACAACGACGCGATCCGGCTGTCGACCGGCGACCGGCCATTCTGGGTGCTGGGCCTCGGCGATCAGCTGGCGCTGCTGCGTCCGAGCGGACGGCCGGACGGGGTCGACGATCTGGCGGGAACGCTGGCGAAGATCGGTGACGACGCTCCGGCCCTGCTGCTGGCGCATGAGCCCGACATCTTCCCGCAGGTTCCGTCGCGGGTGGCGTTGACATTGTGCGGCCATACCCATGGCGGCCAGATCAGATTGTTCGGATACTCGCCAAGGGTGCCGTCGGCGTACGGCAACCGCTACGCCTATGGTCATATCGTCGAGGACGGCCGCCACCTTGTGGTTTCCGGCGGCCTCGGCCGCTCGGTGCTGCCGGTCCGCGTCGGTGTGCCGCCGGAAATCACTGTCGTCGAGCTTGCGTGAAGCTGCGGGCCGAGGACGTGTCGGTGGAGAATGTCGAGCTCGACCGGATGGAGGCCCGCCGGGACCGCGTCAAGCACGGGGAGAAGCTTGAAGCAACCAATACGGCGTCACCGAAACGTCCCCGCTGCCCCACCTTTGCCACCACATCGCCATCGCGGACCGATGTAGTCTCGGTTCGATGCTGAAGATGAGACGGAGCCCGGAATGCTGATCACGCGGCGGACGATGCTGAGGCTGGCCGCCGGCGGCTGCGTCGCCGGATTCTCGTCCGCCGCATATGGCTTCGGCATCGAGCCGCGCTTCCTGCTGAACATCCGGAACCATGCGGTGCGGCCGGACGGCTGGCCCAAGGGCATGCGACTGCGCATCGCCGCCCTCTCCGACCCGCATCTCGGCGAGCCCTACATGCCGCTCGACCGCTGGGCCGAGATCGTCGATGCCGCCAACGCGCTGCAGCCGGACCTGATCGTCATGCTCGGCGACTATCCCGCCGGCCATCGGCTGCTGACCCGGTCGGTGGCAATGGCCGACTTCGCCCGGGTGTCGGGCGGCCTCAGGGCGCGGCTCGGAACCTACGCGATCCTGGGCAACCACGACTGGTGGGCCGACGACGCGGCGCAGCTGGCCGGCCGTGGTCCCGTGCTGGTACACCGCCTGCTCGAGCGGCACGGCATCCAGGTTCTGCACAACGACGCGGTCAGACTCGGCGATGCCGCGGCGCCCTTCTGGGTGATGGGCCTCGGCGACCAGTTGGCACTGCACCGCAGCGAGGGCGAGCATGTCGGCCTCCACGACCTGGCCGGTACCCTCGCCCGGCTCGACGACGACGCGCCGGCGATCCTGCTCGCGCATGAGCCGGACATCTTCACGATGGTCCCGCCGCGGGTCGCGCTGACGCTGTCCGGCCACACACACGGCGGCCAGGTCCGCGTGTTCGGCTACTCGCCGATCGTGCCCTCGGAGTATGGCAACCGCTACGCCTACGGGCATGTGATCGAGAACGGGCGGCATCTCGTGGTGTCCGGCGGCCTCGGCTGCTCTACGCTGCCGGTGCGCCTCGGCGTGCCCCCGGAGATCACCGTAGTCGACCTGGCGTAAACCCGCTCCACATGCTCCACCGTTTGCAGTAAGGTCCGCGACCCCATCGATCAGGTGGAATCGACCCGGAGGCGGTCATGGCTGCACGGATCTTCATCGACGGCGAGGCTGGAACCACGGGTCTGCAGATCCGTGATCGTCTCGCTGCGCGCCGCGACATCGAGCTGATCTCGCTCGACGACGCGCGTCGAAAGGATCCGGCGGCGCGACGCGATGCCCTGCGGTCGGCCGACATCGCCATCCTCTGCCTGCCGGACGATGCCGCCCGCGAGGCGGCCGCCCTCGCCGAGGGCGCGAAGGTCAGGCTGATCGACGCCTCGACGGCGCACCGCACCGCCGACGGCTGGACCTACGGTTTCCCGGAGTTCCGGCCCGGCCAGCGCGACGCCATCGCCGCCGCCAGCCGGGTCTCCAATCCCGGCTGCTACCCCACAGGCGCGATCGCACTGCTGGCACCCCTGGTCGCGGCCGGCCTGGTTCCAGCCGATTTCCCGGTGACCGTCAACGCAGTGTCCGGCTACACTGGTGGCGGCAAGGCGCTGATCCAGCGCTACGAGGCCGAGGGCCAGGACGGCTACAAGCCGGACGCCTACTACAGCTACGGCCTGACGCTGACGCACAAGCACGTGCCGGAGATGACGCAGTGGTCGGGGCTGGCGCATCCGGCGATCTTCCAGCCGGCGGTCGGGCGCTTCGCCCAGGGCATGCTGGTCAGCGTGCCGCTGGCGTTGTGGGCGCTGTCGCGGAAGCCGACGGCGGCCGACCTGCACGGCGTTCTGGCCGAGCGCTATGCCGGCTCCCGCTTCGTCCGGCTGGCGCCGCTCGGCGAGGCCGAGGGGCTGAAGGAGCTCGACCCGCAGGCTCTGAACGGCACCAACCAGATGGATCTGTTCGTGTTCGCACACGCCGCCACCGGCCGCGCCGTGCTCACAGCGCGCCTCGACAACCTCGGCAAGGGCGCCTCGGGGGCCGCGGTGCAGAATATGAACCTGCTGCTCGGCCTGCCCGAGGATGCCGGACTGGAGATGCAGCGGGCGGCCTGAGGCCGCTCGCCCTTCCCCGATTCAGTCGCGATCGACTGCGTCAGGCGATTGGCCCGAACACCGCTTCGCGCAGAGTCCGCCAGGCGTCAGCGTCGGTCGCAGCCAGGATGCCGCCGGTCAGTTCGCTCGCCCGATAGGGCCGGCCGTCCAGGCGCCCCGAATGCCCACCGGCCTCGGCGTGGATCAGCAGGCCGGGCGCATGGTCCCACGGCATGTTCTTCCAATAGAAAGCGAAGTGCCACGCTCCGGCGGCGAGCATGCGGTAATCGTAGGCGGCACAGCCACGGCGATGGTGCCGCTTCGTCAGAACCGTGTCGGCGTTGGCGCGCACTGCCTTGCGCACATCCTCATCCGGGATGAAGCGGAAATTCAGCGAGCCCTCCATGGCGTCGAGTCCGGCCGCTGCCGCGACCCGCTGCCGGGTGCGGCGGCCGTCCTCGACCATCTCGGCGCCGCCGCCATGCTCGGCCAGCAGCACCCGACCGGTCACCGGCTCGTAGATCGCCGCGGCGATGGTGTGGTCGCGCTCGACCAGCGCCACCATGACCGCGAACCGATCGCTGCCCTCGGCGAAGTTCTTGGTGCCGTCGATCGGGTCGACGATCCACACCGGCGCATCGCCTTTCAGCAGGTCGAGCAATCCCGGGTCGCGCTCGACCGATTCCTCGCCGACCAGGATCGAGCCGGGGACCAGGGACGGCAGCCGGGCGGCGAGCGCCCGCTCGGCCGCCTCGTCGGCGACCGTGACGAGATCGTTCGGCCCGGTCTTCTCGCGGACATCGCCCTGCGCCAGGTTTCGCCAGCGCGGCAGGATCTCTTCCGCCGCCACTTCGGCCAGCACCCGGGCCACGCGATCGAGATCGACGGTCGTCATCGGGCACTCCGACAGGGAAACGCGAAAGGGCCGCGGCGTCGCCGCGGCCCTTCCCTAACACGGCCCGTACGGGGCCGGAAGTCGGTCGGCGGGGACGGACCGGATCAGAAGTCCATGCCGCCCATGCCGCCCATGCCACCCATGCCGCCCATGTCGGGCATGCCGCCGCCGGCACCCTTCGGCTCCGGCTTCTCGGCGACCATCGCCTCGGTGGTGATCAGCAGGCCGGCGATCGAGGCGGCGTCCTGCAGCGCGGTGCGAACCACCTTCGTCGGGTCGATCACGCCGGCCTTGATCAGGTCCTCGTATACGCCGGTCTGGGCGTTGTAGCCGAAGCTGTTGGACTTCTGCTCCAGCAGCTTGCCGACCACGATCGAGCCGTCGGCACCGGCATTGATGGCGATCTGCCGCGCCGGCACCTGGATCGCGCGCCGTACGATCTCCACACCGGTCCGCTGGTCGTCATTGGCCGGCTTGACCTTCTCGAGCGCCTTGATGGCGTACAGCAGCGCCGTACCGCCGCCCGGGACGATGCCCTCCTCGACCGCGGCGCGGGTGGCATGCATCGCGTCGTCGACGCGATCCTTGCGCTCCTTCACCTCGATCTCGGTGGAGCCGCCGACGCGGATCACCGCGACGCCGCCGGACAGCTTGGCCAACCGCTCCTGCAGCTTCTCCTTGTCGTAGTCCGAGGTAGTCTCCTCGATCTGCGCGCGGATCTGGCCACAGCGGCCCTCGATGTCCTTCTTCTTGCCGGCGCCGTCGATGACCGTGGTCGCGTCCTTGGTGATCGCGACCTTCTTGGCCTTGCCGAGCATGTCGAGGGTGACGTTCTCGAGCTGGATGCCGAGATCCTCGGAGACCACGGTGCCGCCGGTCAGGATCGCGATGTCCTCGAGCATCGCCTTGCGGCGATCACCGAAGCCCGGCGCCTTCACGGCCGCGACCTTCAGGCCGCCGCGCAGCTTGTTCACCACCAGGGTCGCCAGGGCCTCGCCCTCGATGTCCTCCGCGATGATCAGCAGCGGCCGCTGGCCGCGCGCCACCTGCTCCAGCAGCGGCAGCATCGGCTGCAGGCTGGACAGCTTCTTCTCGTGGATCAGGATCAGCGGGCCGTCGAGCTCGCAGTTCATCTTCTCGGCGTTGGTCACGAAATACGGCGAGAGATAGCCACGGTCGAACTGCATGCCCTCGACCACGTCGAGTTCGGTGTGCAGCGACTTGGCCTCCTCGACGGTGATCACACCCTCGCGGCCGACCTTCTCCATCGCCTCGGCGATCATCTCGCCGATCGCGCTCTCGCCGTTGGCGGAGATGGTGCCGACCTGGGCGATCTCGGCCGAGGTCTTGATCTTCTTGGTGCGGCTCTGCACGTCGGCGACCACCGCGGCGACGGCGAGGTCGATGCCGCGCTTCAGGTCCATCGGGTTCATGCCGGCGGCCACCGAGCGCACGCCCTCGCGCACGATCGCCTGCGCCAGCACGGTCGCGGTGGTGGTGCCGTCACCGGCGACGTCGGAGGTCTTGGACGCGACCTCCTTCACCATCTGCGCGCCCATGTTCTCGAACTTGTCGGCCAGTTCGATGTCCTTGGCGACGGTGACGCCGTCCTTGGTGATGCGCGGCGCACCGAACGACTTCTGCAACACCACGTTCCGACCCTTCGGGCCGAGGGTGACCTTCACCGCGTCGGCGAGGATGTCGACACCGCGCAGCATGCGGTTGCGCGCGTCGACGTTGAACTTCACGTCCTTGGCAGCCATGTCTTCCTCCGTGATTTGTTTCGGGCGGCCCGCCGGTTCAGCCGACGATGCCCATGATGTCGCTCTCGCGCATGATCATCACGGTCTTGCCGTCGAGCTTGACCTCGGTGCCCGACCACTTTCCGTACAGCACGGTGTCGCCGGCCTTCACGTCGAGCTTCTGCACCTTGCCGGAATCGTCGCGCGCGCCCGGCCCGACGGCCAGAACCTTGCCCTGCGACGGCTTTTCCTTGGCGTTGTCCGGGATGATGATGCCACCGGCGGTCTTGGTCTCGGCCTCGATCGGCTCGATGACGACGCGGTCGTGCAGCGGGCGGAACTTCATGGGATGCCTCCGTGTTGCTGGCCGGGGTCTCCCGCGGCCGCGGGCGGTGGTGCGTTGGCACTCACCTTGAACGAGTGCCAGAGGGTATGGAATCTCCGTGGCCCGCTGTCAATCGCGCAGCCCTGCCGATTCCCGTCGGAAGCTCGACGCCGGTGACCGGATCCGGTCACCGGCTCTCTGTCGAGGCAGTTCCGGTTCGGCTGGCTCAGCCCTGGTGGTGCCGGATCGTCGCGGCGAAACGCTTCTCGAAACGCGCGACGTCAGCCGGTGACAACCGCACGGTCACCTTGGTGTTTCCCTCGGCGTCGTCCTGGCGCGAGACGACCTCGCCATGTGCGTGCAGCCAGGCGATCGCGGCACCGTCGGCGGCGTCGAGGTCGAATCCGCACAGCTGATCGTCGGCCCCGAGCAGTCGCCCGAACGCCGCGATCAGCCGGTCGATGCCCTCGCCGGTGATCGCCGAAACCGCGACCACGGGCTCATTGCCGGCCTCGGTGCGCTGCCGCAAGGCTATGCGCTGATCCTCGGGCAGCCGGTCGATCTTGTTCATGACCTCCAAAAGCCGGCCGGGCCGGGTGGTCTCGTCGATGCCGAGATCGGCGAGCACTCCCAGCACGTCGGATTTCTGCGCGGCGCTGTCGGGATGGGCGATGTCGCGGACATGCACAACCACGTCCGCCTCGGTCACCTCCTCCAGTGTCGCGCGGAAGGCGGCGACCAGATGCGTCGGCAGGTCCGAGATGAAGCCGACGGTATCGGACAGGATGATGGTGCGGCCGGCGGACAGGTCGATGCGGCGCATGGTCGGGTCGAGGGTCGCGAACAGCAGATCCTCGGCCATCACCGAGGCGCCCGACAGCCGGTTGAACAGGGTCGACTTGCCGGCGTTGGTATAGCCGACCAGGGCCACCACCGGGTAAGGCACGCGCTTGCGCGCACCGCGGTGCAGCTCGCGGGTCCGCTTCACCTCCTCGAGCTCGCGCTTGATCCGGATGATCTTGTCGCCGATCAGGCGGCGGTCGATCTCCAGCTGGCTCTCGCCGGGGCCGCCCATGAAGCCGGTGCCGCCGCGCTGCCGCTCCAGGTGGGTCCACGACCGCACCAGGCGCGAGCGCTGGAAGGTCAGCGAGGCCAGGTCAACCTGCAGCTGGCCCTCATGCGTGCGGGCGCGGGCGCCGAAGATCTCCAGGATCAGCTGCGTGCGGTCGATGACCTTGGCTTTGAGTTCCTTCTCGAGGTTGCGCTGCTGCACCGGGGTGAGCGGCCGGTCGACGACCACGACCTCGATCTCCAGCGCCTCGACGAGTTGCGCCAGGCGCTCGATCTGGCCGCTGCCGAGCAGCGAGCCGGGCCGCGGCCGTGCGACCGTCACCACCTCGGCGTGCGCAGCAACCAGATCGATAGCCAAAGTGAGGCCGACCGCCTCCTCCAGGCGGGCCTCAGGGTCACGAACCCCCTCGCCTGACTCCTCTTCGCGTTTCAGGCGCGGGTGAACGACTAGGGCACGGGAGCCCATGACGACCTCGTCAGCCTTCCGCTTCCTCTTTTGCGTCAAACAGCTGGACCGGGTGCTGCGGCATGATCGTCGACACCGCGTGCTTGTAGACCAGCTGCGAGTGCGCGTCGCGACGCAGCAACAGGCAGAAGTTGTCGAACCAGGTCACGATTCCCTGGAGTTTCACGCCGTTCACCAGGAACACGGTGACCGGAGTCTTGTCCTTGCGGATCTTGTTCAGAAACACGTCCTGAACGCTTTGGCTCTTCTCGGCGGCCATCTTGCATTCCTTATCGTTAGAGCACGAGGCTCGAAGGTCGGCACCGCGCAAAGACGGCTCCTTCCCATTCATCTCGCATGTGCGAGATACCAGATAAACATATAATCACCCGGCGCGCTCGCTCAATCGTGCAGGTGACCCAAAAGCGCCACGCAGCCGGCAAGATGCACCGCGGGCGGGTGCATGGTCACGTCCTCGGGAGGTGGATTCTCAGGGTGCAGCAGCACCGCGGTGCAGCCGGCAGCATGCGCGCAGGCGAGGTCCACCGCCGAGTCGCCAACGAACCAGACATGCGGCCCGGCTTCTATTCCGGTGCCGTCGAGCGCCATGAACACCGGGTCCGGGGCCGGCTTGTCGCGCGGCGCGTCGGTGGCGCCGACGATGCGATGGAAATAGCGATCCCAGCCGAGATGCGCGACTTCGCGCCGCAGATAGGCGCCGCTCTTGTTGCTGACCACCGCGCTCGGAATACGCAGTGCCGCCAGCCGCTCCAGCAGTTCAGTGGCGCCCTCCAGCCTCCGGACGGTCTCCAGATGCACGGACTCGAAGCCCGCGTAGAACAGCTTCGTCGCCTCGTCGGAGCGCTCGCCGAACAGAGTCGGGAAGGTGTCGCGCAGCGACTTCTTGGCGCGCGCCCGCACCTCCGCCTCGCTCCACGGCACGTGCCCCATTTTGACGAAGGTGTGCTCCAGCGCCCGCGTGATGGCGCCCCAATTGTCGACCAGGGTGGAATCCCAGTCGAACAGCACCGCCCGTGGACGCGGCAGCAGGATCATGGGCTGCGTCCCTCGCCGGCAGCGTAGTCGAGATAAGCCTGGCGCAGGCCGAGACCCACAGAGCCGGCCTTGCCGTTGCCGATCACCGCATCGTCGATCTGCGTGACCGGCGTGACGAACGCCGTCGCAGACGAGATGAACGCCTCGCGCGCCTGCCTGGCCTCCTCCACCGTGAACGGCCGCTCGACGAAGCGGAGCTTCTCGCGCTCGGCCAGTTTCAGCAGGCTGAGACGCGTGATGCCGTTGAGGATCGCCTGGTTGGCGCTGCGGGTGATCAGTTCGCCGTCCTTGGTAACGATCCAGGCGTTGGTCGAAGTGCCCTCGGTAACGTAGCCGTCATCGTCGACCTGCCAGGCTTCGTAGGCGCCGGCCTCCCGCGCCTGCTGCTTGCCGAGCACGTTCGGCAGCAGGGCGACGGTCTTGATGTCGCAGCGCTCCCATCGGATGTCGCGGATCGAGATCACCCTCACACCGTTCTCCACCGCCGCCGCAGTCGGCAGCGTCACGCGCTTGGCGGTCATCACCAGCGACGGCTCGGCGTTCTTCGGGAACGGGTGGTCGCGACGGGCCACGCCGCGGGTGACCTGCATGTAGATCAGCCCGGTGCGGATCCGGTTGCGCCGCAGCAGCTCGCGCATGACCGAGCGCAGGGCCGGCCGGCTCATCGGCTGCGCGATCCGCAGCTCCGCGAGCGACCGGTCCAGGCGATCCAGGTGCGGAACCTCGTCGACCATCGCCCCGTCGTAGACCAGCACCACCTCGTAGACGCCGTCGGCGAACTGATACCCACGGTCCTCGACATGGACCGCAGCATCGGCATGCGGCACGTAGCGTCCGTTGACGTAGGCGATCCGAGACATCCTGAGGCTCCGCGCGTGAAGGACGCCTTCCCTTACACCGCGGCGCCGCTCAGAAAAAGTCCAGCCTGACGGCGAAGAGCTTCTCGACCTTCTTCACCGCCTCGTAGGTGGCGAACAGCACCACCCGGTCCTTGGTGGCGACCACGGTGTCGCCGCGCGGGACGATCACCTCGCCGTCGCGCACGATGGCGCCGATGATCACCCCGGCCGGCAGCCGGGCATCCTTCAGCGGCCGGCCGACCAGCGGCGAAGTCTCCAGCGCCTCGGCCTCGATGACCTCACCGAAATCCTCGCGCACGGAATAGACGCTGCGGATGCGGCCGCGACGCACGTGCTGCAGGATCGAGGAGACGGTGATGGCGCGCGGGTTCACCACCGCGTCGATACCGAGCTGGGTGATCAGCGGCGCGTAGGTCAGGGTGTTGATCAGGGTGATGGTGCGCCCGCAACCCGACCGCTTGGCGAGCAGCGAGCTGAGGATGTTGACCTCGTCGTCGTTGGAGACCGCCACGAAGGTCTCGGTGCGGGAGATGTTGGCCTCTTCCAGGATCTCCGGGTCGAGCACGTCGCCGTTCAGCACCATGGTCCGGTTCAGCGCCTGTGCCACGAAGCGCGCGCGGTCGCGGGAGAACTCGATGACCTTCGTGTTCACTCCCGGGTGGTCGCGCTCGATCTCCTGGGCGAGCGTCAGGCCGATGTTTCCGCCGCCGGCGATCACCACGCTCCGCGCCTCCGCCTCCTCGTGCCCGAAGCTCGCCAGCGCCCGCGACAGATGCGAGCTGTCGCAGACGAAGTAGACCTCGTCGCCCGGCAGCATCTGGTCTTCCGGTTTCGGCACGATCGCCCGCTCGTTGCGCAGGATGCCGACGATGACGATCGCAAGGTCGGTGAACAGGCTGGTCAACTGCCGCAGCGGCGTGTTCACGATCGGGGTGCTCTCCTCGCAACGCACCCCGACGACCCGGACCTTGCCGTCGGCCATCGGCACCACGTCCAGCGCACCCGGCACCTGCAGCCGCCGGGCGATCGCCCGTGCCACCTCGCGCTCCGGCGAGATGATGACATCGATCGGCATGTGCTCGCGGCTGAACAGATCGGCCCAGATCGGCAGCAGGTAGTTCTGGTTGCGCACCCGGGCGATCTTGGTCGGGACGTTGAACAGCGAGTGCCCGACCTGGCAGGCCACCATGTTCACCTCATCGGAATAGGTGACCGCGATCAGCATGTCGGCATCGCGGGCTCCGGCCTGCTCCAGGATCCCCGGATGCGAGGCGAAGCCGTTGATGGCGCGCACGTCCAGCGTGTCGCTGATCTTCTGGATCAGCGCCGGCTCCTGGTCGATGACGGTGACGTCGTTGTTCTCGCCCGCGAGATGGCGCGCGATGCTGGTGCCGACCTGGCCGGCGCCGCAGATGATGACCTTCATGGGTTGTCCTTACAGCGGGCGGACCAGCTTCTCTCCCTGGAACACCCCGAGCGACTTCAGTTTGCGGTGCAGCGCCGACCGCTCCATGCCGATGAAGGCAGCGGTCCTGGAGATGTTCCCGCCGAACCGGTTGACCTGCGAGATCAGGTACTCACGCTCGAATGTCTCGCGTGCCTCGCGCAGCGCCATCCCCATGATCTCGCCGCCCTTCTCCCACTTCAAGGTGGCCGGGGTGGCGGATCCGATCTCCGGTGGCAGCTGGTCGGCGCGGATCGCCTCGCGCGGATCGCCGCCTGCCATGATCAGGACCCAGTCGATGACGTTGCGAAGTTGCCGGACATTACCGGGCCAGTCGTAAGCCTGCAGGGCGGCAATCGAGTCCTCGCCCAGCGTGCGCATCGCCATGCCGCCGTTCTCGGCGGTCTGCCGCACGAAGTGGCGGGCCAGCATCGGCACGTCCTCGCGGCGCTCGCGCAGCGGCGGCACGCGGATCGGAACGACGTTGAGGCGGTAGAACAGGTCCTCGCGGAACCGCGCCGCCCCCATCTCCTGCTGCAGGTCGCGATTGGTGGCGGCGATCACCCGGACGTCGACCTCGACCTCGGTGTCGCCGCCGAGCCGGCGGAACGCCTGCTCCTGCAGCACCCGCAGGATCTTGCCCTGGGTCTCGATAGGCATGTCCGCCACCTCGTCGAGCAGCAGGGTGCCTTTGTGGGCGAGTTCCAGCGTGCCGACGGTGCGCGGCTCCCGGCCGCCCGGCTCGGTGCCGAACAATTCCGATTCCAGTCGGTCGGGCGTGAGGGTCGCACAGTTCAGCACGACGAACGGCCCGCTCGCCCGGCGCGAACGCTCGTGGATCCGCCGCGCCACCACCTCCTTGCCGGCGCCGGCCGGCCCGGTGATCAGCACGCGACTGCCGGTCGGCGCCACCTTGTCGATGGCGCCGCGCACCGAGTTGATGCCGGTGGAGATGCCGATCAGCTCGGTCGAGGAGCCGGTGAGCCGGCGCAGCTCGGTGTTCTCGCGGCGCAGCCGAGCCGATTCGACGGCGCGCTCGATCATGAACAGCAGGCGGTCCGCCTTGAACGGCTTCTCGATGAAGTCGTAGGCCCCCTTCTTGATCGCGGTGACCGCGGTCTCGATGGTGCCGTGGCCGGAGATCATGATGACCGGCAGGTCGGGATGATCGCGCTGGATCTCGTCGAGAATGCCGATGCCATCGAGGTGGCTGTTCTGCAGCCAGATGTCGAGGATCACCAGCGACGGCATGCGCTTGCGGATGGCGTCGAGCGCCTCGCGGGCATTGGCCGCCGCGCGCGCGTCGTAACCCTCGTCCTCGAGGATTCCCGCGATCAGCATCCGGATATCGGCCTCGTCGTCGACGATCAGAATGTCATTCGCCATGAGACACAGATGCCGGGTCGGTTTCGGTCTGCGCCGGCGTCTCGGCGCCGAACAGGAGGCTGACGACAGCGCCGCCGCCATGTCGATCACGCAGCTCGACGGAGCCGGCGTGATCTTCCATGATTTTCTTCACAATGGCCAGTCCGAGACCGGTTCCCTTCTCGCGCGTGGTCACGTAGGGCTCGGTCAGGCGGTCCCGGTCGTTCTCCGGCAGGCCGCGGCCATTGTCCGACACGGTGACGCAAACCCGCGGACCGAGCCGCTCGATGGTCACCTCCACATGCCCCTTCCAGCCGCTGGCGGCAGCCTCGCTGTCGATCTGCCGGCGGCCCTCGATGGCGTCGACGGCGTTCTGCAGCAGGTTGGTCAGGGCCTGGCGGATCTGGCGCGAATCGCAGTGGATCAGTACCGGTTCCGGCGGCGGCGTCACCGTGAAGTTGATTTCGGTGCGGCCGGCACGTTGCAGGTCGACCGCGCCGCTCACCAGATCGCCGATCGACTCCGGCTGCATCACCGGGGTCGGCATCCGCGCGAACGCCGAGAATTCGTCGACCATGCGGCCGATGTCGCCGACCTGGCGGACGATGGTGTCGGTCATCCGCTCGAAGGTCTCCGGGTCGGATGTCACCTGCGAAAGATATTTGCGCTTCAATCGCTCGGCCGACAGCTGGATCGGCGTCAGCGGATTCTTGATCTCGTGCGCGATCCGCCGGGCGATGTCGGCCCACGCGGCCTTGCGCTGCGCCGACAGCAGTTCGGTCACGTCGTCGAATGTCACCACGTAGCCGGCCACCTCGCCGTCCGCACTCTCCGCGGCGATCCGCGCCAGGAACGTCTTGCGATGATCGTCGGGGGCCTGGACCACGACCTGCGCCTCGGCCTCGCGCCACGGCCGGCGCCGCGCCTCGGCGATCAGCGGACCGAACTCCGGCACCAGTTCCTGCAGCGGCTGCCCGATCGCCTCCTCAAGGTCGAGCCCGAGCAGCCGGCCGGCCGAGCGGTTCGGCAGGTTCACGTTGCCGGCCGGGTCGAGGCCGATCACCCCGGCCGAGACCCCGCCCAGCACCGCCTCGGTGAAACGCCGCCGGTCGTCGAGCTGCTGGTTCGCATCGATCAGTTCGGAGCGCTGCGACTCCAGCTGCGCGGTCATGCGGTTGAACGCCCGGCTGAGGGTGCCGAGTTCGTCGACCGCATCGGCGGGCGACACCCGGGTCGACAGGTCGCCGGCGCGCACCCGCTCGGCGACGCTGATCAGGGCGCTGACCGGACGGGCGATCCGGTCGGCCAGCAGCAGCCCGACCCAGCTGGCGGCCAGCAGCAGCAGCAGCGCCACCAGGGCGAAGACGATCGCGAAGGTGAGCTGGAAGTCGAAGCGCTTGCCCTCCAGGGCCTGGTATTGCGACACCGCCTCCTGGGTGCGCTCGACATGCGCCAGCAGTGCGGGATCGACGAAGCGGCCGACATAGAGGAAGGCGTCGACGAACTGGTTGAGCGAGACCATGGCGCGGATGCGGTCGTCGTTCTCGGTGGTCAGGATCACCACCTCGCCCTCGCGCGACTGCCCCATGGCGCGCTCCGGCAGCGGCTCGAAATCGAAGGAGAACGACAGGCTGGAGCGCGCCAGCACCCGGCCGGAGCCGTCGAACACCACCGCCTCGGTCAGGTTGCGCACCGCCGCCTGCGCCGTCATCACCTGGTCGAACCGCCTGCTGTCGGCGAGCAGGAAGGGCGCCTCGCGGTTGAGGTCGTTGGCCATCGCCAGGACGTCGCCGCGGATGGTCTGGCGGTGCTCCTCCAGATAGGCCTCGGCGACGGCGGTGGAGCTGTTGACGGCGGTCGACACCCGCTCGCTGAACCAGCCGCGCAGGCCGAAGTCGAAGAACACCGCGGAAAACACCGAGACGATCAGCGTCGGCGTGACAGCGACCGCCGCGAACATCACCGCCAGCCGGACATGCAGGCGCGAACCGGCCTGGCCGCGGCGCCGCTCGATCCAGATCCGCACCAGCTGGCGGGTCACCAGGGCGCCGATCGCCAGCAGGAAGGCGATGTTCAGATAAACCGCGGCCAGCACCATGTCCGGCTCGGGTCCGAGCGGACCGGCACCGGTCAGCACCACCGCGGTGCCGACCCCGGAGGCGATCGCCAGGACCGCCAGGGCCAGCGCCAGGCGGCGCTCCAGCTCGACCCTGCGGGCCCAGCGCAGGAAACCATTGAGCCAGCGCGAAGACGCGGTGCGCGGTGCGCGGGCGTCGGCCGTTGCGCCGGTGTTCGGTCGGGGGGCGGCGGAGTCGGTCATCGGATCCGGGACAGGTGGCGGGCCAGGCCCGCCCGGCCCCACGCTTTCAGGGCTCCGAACGTACGCCGCGCACCACCGGGATGTCCAACTCGCGGATCTTCTTGCGCAACGTGTTGCGGTTCAGCCCGAGCAGCTCGGCGGCCTTGATCTGGTTGCCGCGCGTGGCGGTGAGGCTGAGCGTGACGAGCGGACGCTCGATCTCGCGCAGCACCCGGTCATAGAGGCCGGCAGCCGGCAAACCGTCCTGATGCGCACCGAAATAGGCGGCGAGATGGCGCTCCACCGCGCTCGACAGGCTGTCCGGTCCGGTTTCCCCGGGGGCAGCCCCATGCTCCACCGTCTCCGCCAGCTCGGAGTCGACCACGTCCTCGCCGATCGTCTCCTCGGCGTACAGCGCCGACAGCCGACGGCACAGGTTCTCCAGCTCACGCACGTTGCCCGGCCATGCGTAGCGCTGCAGTCGCGCCATCGCCGCCTTGTCCAGGTGCTTGACCGGCAGCCCCTCCTGCGGCAGCTGCGCAAAGAAGTGCCGCGCCAGGTCGGGGACGTCCTCGATCCGCTCGCGCAACGCCGGCAGCCGGATCGGCACCACGTTCAGCCGGTAGAACAGGTCCTCGCGGAACAGTCCCTGGCGGATCAGCTGGCGCAGGTCGCGATGGGTGGCGGCGACGATACGGACATCGGCGCGGATCGGCGTGCGCCCGCCCACCGTCGTGTACTCGCCCTCCTGCAGCACGCGCAGCAGGCGGGTCTGGGCCTCCAGCGGCATGTCGCCGATCTCGTCCAGGAACAGCGTGCCGCCCTGGGCCTGCTCGAAGCGGCCGGTGGCGCGCATGGTGGCGCCGGTGAACGCCCCCTTCTCGTGGCCGAACAGCTCGGACTCGATCAGCTCGCGCGGGATCGCCGCCATGTTGATCGCCACGAACGGTCCGGCGCGGCGCTTGCCGTAGTCGTGCAGCGCGCGCGCCACCAGTTCCTTGCCGGTTCCGGACTCGCCGGTGATCATCACCGTGAGGTCGGTGCCCATCAGCCGGGCGAGCACCCGGTAGATGTCCTGCATCGCCGCCGACCGGCCGATCAGCGGCAGCGGGTCGTCGGACGGCGGCGCCGGAGCAGCCTGATCGGCGGCCGGCGTCGCCGCGCTGCTCGGCGCCGACAGCGCCTTGCGGACGGTGGCGACCAGCTCGTTCAGGTCGAAGGGCTTGGGCAGATAGTCGAACGCCCCACGCTCGCTGGCCTTCACCGCGGTCAGCAGGGTGTTCTGCGCGCTCATCACGATGACCCGCAGGTCCGGGCGTGCCTTGCGGATGCGCGGCAGCATGTCGAGGCCGTTCTCGTCCGGCATCACCACGTCGGTGATCACCAGGTCGCCCTCGCCGCCCTCCACCCATTGCCACAGCCCGGCGGCCGTCCCGGTGCTCTTGACGTCGTGGCCGAGGCGGGTCAGCGCCTGGCTCAGCACCGTACGGATCGCTCGGTCGTCGTCGGCGATCAGGATGGATGCTCGCGCCTCGCTCACAGCGCGCCCTCCATCTCGGCGACGGATCGGCGGCGTATCTTGCGCGGCTTTGGCTCCTCGGCGATCGCGAAGGTCAGGCGGAAGATGGTCCGCCGCGCCATCGAGTCGACCTCGATGACGCCGCCATGGTCGGCCACGGTCTTGGCGACGAAGGCGAGGCCGAGGCCCGACCCGTTGATCTTGGTGGTGACGAACGGTTCGAACAGGTTGGCGCGCAGCTCGTCGGGAATGCCCGGCCCGTTGTCCTGTACGGTGACCTGCAGCGGCAGGTGCAGCCGTTCATGGGTGCCGGCGACGGCGACCCGCATGCCGTGGCGGTAGCTGGTGGTCAGGGTGATCTCGCCGGCGTCTCGCGGCACCGCCTCGCAGGCGTTTTTCACCAGGTTCAGGAACACCTGCACCAGCAGATCGCGGTTGCCGAGCACCGGCGGCAGCGACGGGTCGTAGCGCTCGACGAAGGTGACGTGCCGGCCGAAGCCATTCTGCGCCACCCGCCGGCACCGTTCGAGAACCTCATGGATGTTGACCGGTCCGCGCTGGATCGGCCGCTCGTCGGAGAACACTTCCATGCGATCGACCAGGGCGCAGATGCGGTCGGTCTCGTCACAGATCAGCCGGGTCAGCACGGTGTCCTCCTCGGACACCGACTGCTCCAGCAGCTGGGCCGCGCCCCGGATCCCGGACAGCGGATTTTTCACCTCGTGCGCCAGCATCGCCGCCATCGCGGTGACCGAGCGCGCCGCCCCGCGGTAGCTGAGCTGGCGGTGCATCTTGAAGGCGATCGAGCGCTCCTGCAGGCTGAGGGCGACGTATTGCGGGGCCTCGGGGATCGGCGAGACCTGCAGGTTCACGGTGCGCTGCCCGAGCCTCGGGGATTCGATCACCAGGTCGTAGTCCGACAGGCTGGCCTGGGTGTCGCGGGCCTGCTCGATCATGCCGGTGAGCGGGCTGTCCTCGGGAATCCATTCCGCCAGCGGGCGGCCGGCGGCGTAGGCGGCACTGGCCCCGATCAGGTCCTCGGCCGCCATATTCAGCGACACCACCCGATTGTCGCCGTCGACAACGATGACCGCCGACGGCAGGGCGTTCAGCACCAGCGATCCGTCGATCACCGGGCTGCCACGACGGCGCCGCGTTGCCTTGGCCGAACCTGCGGTCACGCTGCTCTCCGCTCGATGAGGGGGTCGAAGTACCGGTCGATCGCCTCGAACACCCGCGCCGGATCGGTCGAGTTATTCACGGACTGCCGGAAGCCGGCGGAGTCCGGCAGGCTCTGGCTGTACCAGCCGATGTGCTTGCGGGCGTTGCGGATCCCCGACTGCACCCCGTAATGCGACAGCATGGCGTCCAGGTGCTCGACCACCAGCGACTTCAACGCGCCGGCCGCCGGCGCCGGCATCGCCGGCCGCCCGGCAAGCCGGTCCGCGACCTGCCTGAGGATCCAGGGCCGGCCATAGGCGCCGCGGCCGATCATCACGCCGTCGGCCCCGGACTGCACGAGACAGGCCACCGCGTCCTCGGGATCGGCGATGTCACCGTTCGCGATCACAGGGACTTGCACGGCGGCCTTCACTTCCTGAATGAAAGCCCAATCGGCCCGGCCGGTGTACATCTGGCAGCGCGTCCGGCCATGGATCGTGATCATCCGCACACCCGCCGCCTCGGCGATACGGGCCAGCCGTGGCGCGTTGCGATCGGTTTCGTCCCAGCCGGTGCGCATCTTCAGGGTGACCGGCACCGGCACCGCCCGCACCACTGCCTCGATGATCCGTCCGGCCAGCGCTTCGTCGCGCATCAGCGCCGAGCCGGCGAGCCGGTTGACCACCTTCTTCACCGGACAGCCCATGTTGATATCGACCACGGCGGCACCGCCGCCCACGGCGAGCCTCGCCGCCTCGGCCATGATCGCCGGATCCCAGCCGGCGAGTTGGACCACAGCCGGCGCATCGTCGGCGTCGATCTCGGCCTTGCGCACCTCCTCGCGGACCTCGCGCAGCATGGCGTCGCTGGCGATCATCTCGGAGATCACCAGCCCGGCGCCGAACCGCCGCACCATCCGGCGGAACGGCCGGTCGGAGACGCCCGACATCGGCGCGAGCAGGACGGGATCCTGAAGGCTGACGGGCCCGATACTTATGCTCATATTTTAGGCACGCCGTGTGGCTGATGAATTCTTGGGCAAGAGTAGCGCTGCCGGCGGGAATCGCAAGCGCCCTGTTGTCAGCCGGGCAGCAGCGCCCTGATCGCCTTGACGCCGGGATAGGCCAGCGTCAGCAGCAGATAGGCGACGAGCACGGCCCTCGCGGCGCGCCGGCCGCGCAGCCCGGACCAGGCGTGCAGCGCCAGCACGATCGCGACCACGGCGAAGCTCGCCAGCGAAAGCACGGTCTTGTGGTCGAACTCCAGGGGCTGGCCGGTCTCGGCGAGTTCCAGCACCATGCCGCTGGCGATGCCGACGCCGAGCACCACCAGCGCCGACAGCAGCAACTGGAATTGCAGGCGATCGGCATCCGCCACCGCCGGCAGCGCCGCCCGCCAGCCACCTTCCTGCTTCGCCTTGAGCGCCGCCTCCTTCAGCACGACCGACAATCCGGCGACGGCGGCCAGGGTGGCGAGCGCATAGGTCGCCAGCGACACCAGGATGTGGATCACCACCCAGGCCTCGGGCAGGCCGCCGACCGGACCGACCGGCCGTGGTTCGTCGGCCAGAGTGGCGATCGCCGCCAGCGCCAGCAGGTACGGCCCCAGCAGGCTCATGAGTCGCCCGGCCCAGGGTCGCAGGCGGACCACCACCGCGAAGATCAGCAGCGTGGCGGCGACGCTGATCCACAAGGCGACCCCGAAACCCGGATCCCAATGGCCGGCGACCCGGACGATGCTCCAGCCGACGGCCCCCGCGGCGGCGACCGCGAGGGCGATCCATAGACGTGGGCCGCTGCCGGTGCCCGGCCGGATCGCCAGGAGCGATGCTGGTACCAGAGCGGCGAGCGCCGACAGGTTCAGGGCGAGAGACATGGCCGGATGCCTACACTAAGATCGCCCCCCGCTCCAGGGGGCCGCGCCGCGGCAACGTTCCACGGAGCTGCCGCACGACGCGCCGACGAGGACATCCCGCGTGAGAACCATCGCCCTGATCGTCGCCGCCGGCCGCGGCGAGCGTGCCGGCAGCGGCCTGCCCAAGCAATACCGCCCGCTCGGCGGGATCCCGGTGCTGCGCCGCAGCGTGACCGCCCTCGCCGGTCACCCGCGCGTCGACGCCGTGCGCGTGGTGATCGCCGACGGCCACCAGGAACACTACGCCGCCGCTACCGCCGGGCTGGACCTGCTGCCGCCGGTGATCGGTGGTGCCGAACGGCAGGAATCGGTTCGCCTCGGCCTGGAATCCCTGGCGTCGGCTCCGCCCGACGCCGTGCTGATCCACGACGCCGCCCGGCCGCTGCTGCCGGCCGCGATGGTCGACCGTGTCCTCGACGCGCTCGCCGGCGCGCCCGCCGCCCTGCCGGTGCTGCCGGTGGTCGACACCCTCAAGCGCGGTAGCGGCACCGTGGTGGCCGAGACCGTGCCGCGCGACGGATTGTGGCGGGCGCAGACCCCGCAGGGCTTCCGCTTCCCCGAGATCCTGGCCGCCCATAGGGCGGCCGCGGGCGCCCCGGCCGCCACCGACGACGCCGCCCTGGCCGAGCGCGCCGGCATGGCGGTCGCCCTGGTCGCCGGTGCCGAGGAGGCCGGCAAGCTCACCACCGCCGAAGACCTGGCCCGCGCCGAGGCGGCCCTCGCAGTGCGGATGGAGACCCGTGTCGGTACGGGCTTCGACGTGCACCGCATCGGCCCGGGCGGCTTCATGATGCTGGGCGGCGTGGCGGTCCCCGGCCATGGCGGGCTGGTTGGGCATTCCGACGCCGACGTGGCGCTGCACGCCCTGACCGACGCCCTCCTGGGGGCGCTCGCCGATGGCGACATCGGCGCGCATTTCCCGCCGAGCGATCCGCAATGGCGTGGTGCGGCCTCCGACCGGTTCCTGGCCGATGCGGTGCGCCGGGTGCGCGAGCGCGGCGGCCGCCTCGTCCATCTCGACCTCACCATCGTCTGCGAGCGCCCGAAGATCGGCCCGCACCGCGAGGCCATGCGGGCCAGCATCGCGGCGATCTGCGGCATCGGCATCGGCCGGGTGTCGGTGAAGGCCACCACCACCGAGCGGCTCGGCTTCACCGGCCGCGGCGAAGGCGTCGCCGCGCAGGCGGCGGCGACGGTGGCCCTGCCGTTCGACGGCCATGATTGAGCGTCCTTCCCTGTCCGATCCGCGCATCCTGGTCGCCACCGGGTTCGGCAGCGGCTACCTGCCGCGTGCGCCCGGCACCTGGGGATCGGCGCTGGCGGCCCTGCTGGCCTGGCCGCTGGCCGCATCGGGAGGATGGCCGGCGCTGCTTGCGGCCGCGGTTCTCGCCGCACTCGCCGGCATCCCGGCGATCCGCGCCTACCAGGCCCGCACCGGGCAGGCGGATCCCGGTCCCGTGGTGGTCGACGAGTTCGCCGGGCAGTGGCTGGCGCTGGCCGCCTGCCCGCTCGACCCGGTGTGGTGGCTGGCCGGCTTCGCCGCATTCCGGCTGTTCGACATCCTCAAGCCGCCGCCGGCCGGCTGGATCGACCGCAACCTGAAGACCGCCGGCGGCGTGATGCTCGACGATCTCGTGGCCGGGCTTTACGCTGTCGCGGTGATCCTCGTCGCCCGCTGGGCGATCACCCTCGCCGCCTGACACCCCGCCGGGAGACGACAGATGCTGCCCGAGGCCCTGATCGATGCCGCCTCCGCCCTGCTGCACGCCTGCCGCGAGGCCGGCCTGACGATCGCCACGGCGGAATCCTGCACCGGCGGCCTGGTTGCCGGCTGCCTGACCGAGATCCCGGGGTCGTCCGACGTGTTCGAGCGCGGCTTCGTGACGTATTCCAACGAGGCCAAGAGCGACATGCTCGGCGTGCCGATGCCGATGATCCTGCGGCACGGGGCGGTGTCGGAGGAGGTCGCCAAGGCCATGGCGATCGGCGCGCTGGCCAAGTCGCGGGCGCTGATGACGATCGCCGTCACCGGCGTCGCCGGTCCCGGCGGCGGCACCGACAAGAAGCCGGTCGGACTGGTGCATTTCGCCTCGGCGATGACCGGCGGGGTCACCGCGCACGAACGCCACGAATTCGAGGGCAGCCGCACCGACATCCGCCGCGAGGCGGTGCGCACCGCCATCAGGATCCTGGCCGACCGGATCCCCCGGCAGGCGTATCAGGCCGGGCGCTGACCGCGCCGCCGCGACCGTACAGCTGGTCGGCGCGGGCCTCGAAGGCCTGCACCATGCGGCGCACCGCCTCGTTGAAGAACAGGCCGATCACGCTCTGCAGCATGCGGCTCTTGAACTCGAAGTCGACGTAGAAGTCGATGACGCAGCCGTCGGGGTGCGGCTCGAAGACCCAGTGGTTGTCGAGGTAGCGGAACGGGCCCTCGGTGTAGGTCACGTCGATCCGCATCGCCTCGCGCTGCGGGTCGACCTTCGAGGTGAAGCGCTCGCGGATCATCTTGTAGCCGATCACCAGGTCGGCGTAGAGCACGTGGCCCTCGCGCCGCTTGATGCGCGCGCCGATGCACCAGGGCAGGAATTCAGGGTAGCGCTCGACGTCGGCGATCAGCTCGAACAGCTGCTCGGGCGAGTGCGGAACCTGCCGCTTCTCGGCGTGAGTGGGCATGCCGGGGGCGGCTTCCGCGACTACTCAGCCGCCGGGGCGGCCAGCACCGCGGCCTCCGAGACCGTCTCGCCGCGCAGCCGGCGGTCTCGTGCCTGGCGCAGTCGCATGAAGTCGTCGCCGGCGAAGTAGGACGAGCGGGTCAGCGGCGACGCCGACACCATCAGGAAGCCCTTCGCGTAGGCGAATCGCTGGTAGGCCTCGAACTCGGCCGGCTCGACGAAGCGGTCCACCGCGTGGTGCTTCGGGGTCGGCTGCAGATACTGCCCGATGGTCATGAAGTCGACATCGGCGGCGCGCAGGTCATCCATCAGCTGCAGCACCTCCTCGCGGCCCTCGCCGAGCCCGACCATGATGCCGGACTTGGTGAACATCGACGGATCGAGCTCCTTGACCTGCTGCAGCAACCGCAGCGACGCGAAATAGCGCGCGCCCGGCCGCACCTCGCCATACAGCCGCGGCACGGTCTCCAGGTTGTGGTTGAACACGTCGGGCTTCGCACCGACGACCATCGCCACCGCGTCCTTCTTGCGCAGGAAGTCGGGGGTCAGCACCTCGATGGTGGTGCCCGGCGACGCCCGGCGGATGCGCAGGATGGTCTCGGCGAAATGCCCGGCACCGCCGTCGTCCAGGTCGTCGCGGTCGACCGAGGTGATGACGACGTGGCTGAGGCCCAGCCTGGCGACCGACTGCGCCACGTTCTCCGGCTCGTGCGGGTCGAGCTGGTCGGGGCGGCCGGTGGCGATGTTGCAGAACGAGCAGGCCCGGGTGCACACCGAGCCCAGGATCATCATGGTGGCGTGCTTCTTGGACCAGCACTCGCCGATGTTCGGGCAGGCCGCCTCCTCGCACACGGTGTGGAGGTTGTGCTCGCGCATGATGCGGCGGGTCTCGTGGTAGGTCGCCGAGGTCGGCGCCTTCACGCGGATCCAGGCCGGCTTGCGCTTCTGCACCGGGTTGTCTGGGCGGTGCGCTTTCTCGGGATGGCGCACACGCTCCGTCTTAGCCTCGACGGCCGCCACCTCGCGGTTCGCCTCGGTCATCGTCATTCCTTTCGCGGTCGCGAGATCGACCAGATCAGAAGTGGATGGCGCGGCCGTACGCGTCAAGCACCGACTCGTGCATCATCTCCGAGAGGGTCGGGTGCGGGAACACCGCGTGCATCAGCTCGGCCTCGGTGGTCTCCAGCGTCATCGCCACGCCGTAGCCCTGGATCAGCTCGGTGACCTCGGCGCCGATCATGTGGGCGCCCAGCAGCTCGCCGGTCTTCTTATCGAACACGGTCTTCACCATGCCATCGGGCTCGCCGAGCGCGATCGCCTTGCCGTTGCCGATGAACGGGAAGCGCCCGACCCGGATGTCGTAGCCGGCGGCCTTGGCCTTGGCCTCGCTGAGGCCGACGCTGGCGATCTGCGGACGGCAGTAGGTGCATCCCGGGATCTTGCGCACGTCCAGCGGGTGCAGGCCCTTCACGCCGGCGATCCGCTCGACGCAGATCACCCCCTCGTGGCTGGCCTTGTGGGCGAGCCAGGGCGCCCCCGCCAGGTCGCCGATGGCGTAGACGCCGGGCTCGCCGGTCTCCATCCACTCGTTGATCACCACATGGGTCTTCTCGACCTTGACCTTGGTGCCCTCGAGGCCGATGTCCTCGACGTTGCCGACGATGCCGACCGCCAGGATCACCTTGTCGACCTCGATCGTCTCGGTCTTGCCGGCGACCTCGATCGTGGCCTTCGCGCCCTGCCCGGCCTTCTCCAGCTTGGTGATCTTCACCCCGGTCCTGATGGTCATGCCCTGCTTGGCGAACTGCTTCTGCGCGAACGCCGAGATCTCCTCGTCCTCGGCCGGCAGGATGCGATCGACCACCTCCAGCACGGTGACCTTGCAGCCCATGTCGTGGTGGAAGCTGGCGAACTCCATGCCGATCGCGCCGGAGCCGATCACCAGCAGCGACTTGGGCATGCTCTCGGGGACCATCGCCTCCTTGTAGGTGACGATGACCTTGCCGTCCGGCTCCATCCCCGGCAGCGTGCGGGCGCGCGCGCCGGTCGCCAGGATGACGTGCTTAGCGGTGTAGCTGCCGACCGGCTTGCCGTCCTTGGTCACGTCGACCTTGCGCAGCCCGCCGGCCATCCCGGCCAGCTTGGCGTGGCCGTCGACGACGGCGACCTTGTTCTTCTTCAGCAGATGCGCCACGCCGCCGGAAAGCTGCTTGGCGACCTTGCGCGACCGCTGAACCACTTTCGCAAGATCGTAGGATATGTCCTTGGCAGAAAAGCCATATGCATCGAGGTTGTGCAGGATGTGCGAAACCTCGGACGAACGCAGCAGCGCCTTGGTCGGGATGCAGCCCCAGTTCAGGCAGATGCCGCCGAGATGCTCGCGCTCGACCACCGCCACCTTCAGGCCGAGTTGCGCCGCCCGGATCGCGGCGACGTAGCCGCCCGGGCCGCCGCCGACGACGATGACGTCGAATTGGGTGTCGGCCATTGCGCGGTCCTCCCGTCAGAGCAGCATGGTGAGCGGGTCTTCGACCAGCTTCTTGAACGCCGCCAGGAACTCGGCGCCAATGGCGCCGTCGACCACCCGGTGGTCGACCGACAGGGTGCAGCTCATCACCGTGGCGATGGCGAGCGCGCCGTCCTTGACCACCGGCCGCTGCTCGCCGGCACCGACCGCCAGGATAGCCCCCTGTGGCGGGTTGATGACGGCGGCGAAGTCCTTGATCCCGAACATGCCGAGGTTGGAGATCGAGAAGGTGCCGCCCTGGAACTCCTCGGGTTTCAGCTTGCGCTCGCGCGCCCGCTTGGCGAGGTCCTTCATCTCGGCCGAGATCTGCTTCAGGCCCTTGGAGCCGGCATCCTTGATCACCGGGGTGATCAGGCCCTCGTCGATGGCGACCGCAACCGAAATGTCGACCTGCCGGTAGATGCGGATCGCCTTCTCGGTCCACGAGGCGTTGGCCGCCGGCACCTGCTTGAGCGCCAGCGCCGCGGCGCGGATCACCAGGTCGTTGACCGACAGCTTGAAGGCGTCGCCGCCCTTGTCGTTCAGGTCCTTGCGGACCTTCAGCAGGGCGTCGATCTCGCAGTCGATGGTCAGGTAGAAATGCGGCGCGAACTGCTTCGACTCGGTCAGGCGCCTGGCGATGACCTTGCGCATGTTGGAGTTCGGGAACTCGTCGTAGGCCGGGAGGCCCGGGACATCGGCCGAGGGTGCGGCGCCGATAGTCGGTGCCGCGGCCGGAGCCGCTGCGGGCGCGGCCGCCGGCGCCGCAGCGGCCGCCTGCTTCGGCGCGCCGCCGGCGAGCGCCGCCTCGATGTCGGCCTTGACGATCCGCCCCTGCGGCCCCGAGCCCTTGACGCCGCCGAGGTCGACGCCGGCCTGCTCGGCCATGCGCTTGGCGAGCGGACTGGCGAACACGCGACCGCCGGAAGACTGCGCCGCCGAAGCAGCCGGCTTCGGAGCCTCGGCCTTCGCGGGCTCGGGCTTGGCCGGCTCCGCTTTGGGAGCCTCCGCCTTTGCCTCCGCCTTCGGGGCTTCCGGCTTCGGGGTCGCCGCCGCCACCTCGCCACCGCCATCGGCCGGGATCGCGCCGGCCTTCTCGCCCTCCTCCAGCAGCCAGGCGATGACGGCGTTCACCGCCACCCCCTCGGTGCCTTCGGGCACGACGATCCGGCCGACCGTGCCCTCGTCGACCGCCTCGACCTCCATGGTCGCCTTGTCGGTCTCGATCTCGGCGATCACCTGTCCGGCGCTGACGGTGTCGCCTTCCTTGACGTGCCACTTGGCGAGGTTGCCCTCGCTCATGGTGGGCGACAGCGCCGGCATCAGGATGGAAATCGGCATGTTCCGGCACTCCTTACGAGCGGTAGCAGACCGCCTTGGCCGCCTGCACGATGTTCTCGGCCTGCGGCAGGGCCAGCTTCTCGAGATTGGCGGCGTAGGGCATCGGCACGTCGGCACCGGCGACCCGGGCGACCGGCGCGTCCAGGTAGTCGAAGGCGTGCTCCATCATCAGGGCGGCGATCTCCGAGCCGATGCCGGAATAGGCCCAGCCCTCCTCGGTGGTGACCAGGCGGTTGGTCTTCTTCACCGAGGCGACGATGGTGTCGATGTCGAGCGGACGCAGCGAGCGCAGGTCGATGACCTCGGCCTCGATGCCCTCGGCCGCCAGTTTCTCGGCCGCCTCCAGCGCCTTGCCGACCATGATCGAGAACGCCGTGATGGTGACGTCCTTCCCCGTCCGGACGATCTTCGCCTTGCCGATCGGCAGCACGAAGTCGGGATCGGTCGGCACGTCGAAGGACTGCCCGTACAGCACCTCGTTCTCGAGGAAGATCACCGGGTTCGGATCGCGGATCGCCGCCTTCAGCAGGCCCTTGGCGTCGGCCGCCGACCACGGTGCGACCACCTTCAGCCCCGGGCAGTGGGCGTACCAGCTGGCGTAGCATTGCGAGTGCTGGGCGGCGACCCGGGCGGCGGCACCATTCGGACCGCGGAACACGATCGGGCAGCCCATCTGGCCACCCGACATGTACAGGGTCTTCGCCGCCGAGTTGATGATCTGGTCGATCGCCTGCATGGCGAAGTTGAAGGTCATGAACTCGACGATCGGCTTCAGCTTGCCGAACGCGGCACCGACCGCCAACCCGGCAAAGCCGTGCTCGGTGATCGGCGTGTCGATCACCCGCTTGGCGCCGAACTCGGCCAGCAGGCCCTGGGTCACCTTGTAGGCGCCCTGGTACTCCGCGACCTCCTCGCCCATCACGAAGACCTCGGCGTCGCGCCGCATCTCCTCGGCCATGGCGTCGCGCAATGCCTCGCGCACGGTCTGCCGCTGCGTGTCCTTGAAGAACCGCGCCTCGTCGACATCCAGGACCGGCACCCTGACCGAGGTGTGGGCGGGGGCTCCCGGCAGCGCCGGCGCCTCCGGCGCGCCCTCGGGTCCGACGCCGCCGACTGCGGCCGGCTTTGCGGCAGCCGGCGCCTCGGCGGCCGGTTTCTCCGGTGCCGGCGCTTCGCCACCGCCATCAGACGGGATCGCTCCGGCGTCCTCGCCCTCGTCCAGCAGGTAGGCGATCACCGCGTTGACCGCGACCCCCTCGGTGCCCTCCGGCACGACGATCCGGCCGACCTTGCCTTCGTCGACCGCCTCGACCTCCATGGTCGCCTTGTCGGTTTCGATCTCGGCGATCACCTGTCCGGCGCTGACGGTGTCACCTTCCTTGATATGCCACTTGGCGAGGTTGCCCTCGGTCATTGTCGGCGACAGGGCCGGCATCAATACGGGCGTCGGCATGCGTTTTCCCCTCGTGCGGGCGCCGCTTGGCGCGGCCGCTCCTGCGTCAGGCCGTTACCAGGATGTCGGTCCACAGCTCGGACGGAGCCGGCTCCGGGCTCTGCTGAGCGAAGTCGGCGGCGTCGGTCACCAGGTCCTTTACCTCGCGATCGACCTTCTTCAGCGCCTCCTCGTCGACCTTGCGCTCCAGCAGCAGGCGTCGCAGCGAGTCGATCGGATCGTGCTCCTGCCGCATCTTGTTGACCTCCTCCTTGGTCCGGTACTTGGCCGGATCGGACATGGAGTGGCCACGGTAGCGATAGGTCTTCATCTCCAGGATGTACGGGCCCTTGCCGGCGCGGCAGTGCGCCACGGCCTTGTCGCCGGCGGCCTTGACGGTCATGACGTCCATGCCGTCGACCTCCTCGCCGGGAATCCCGTAGGCATGGCCGCGCTCGGCCAGAGACGGGCCGGCGGCGGCCCGGGTCACCGAGGTGCCCATGCCGTACTTGTTGTTCTCGATGATGAAGATGACCGGCAGCTTCCACAGGGCGGCCATGTTGAAGCTCTCGTAGACCTGGCCCTGGTTGACCGCGCCGTCGCCGAGATAGGTCAGCGACACCCGGTCCGTTTCGCGGAACTTGTGGTTGAAGGCGAGGCCGGTGCCGATCGGCACCTGGGCGCCGACGATGCCGTGGCCGCCGAAGAAGTTCTTCTCGCGGCTGAACATGTGCATCGAGCCGCCCTTGCCCCTGGAGTAGCCGCCGGCGCGTCCGGTCAGCTCGGCCATCACGCCGCGAGCCTCCATGCCGCAGGCCAGCATGTGGCCATGGTCACGGTACGAGGTGACGACGGTGTCGCCCTCGTCGATCGCGGCCTGCATGCCGACCACGACGGCTTCCTGGCCGATGTACAGGTGGCAGAAGCCGCCGATCAGGCCCATGCCGTAGAGCTGCCCGGCCTTCTCCTCGAAGCGCCGGATCACCAGCATGTCCTTGTAGTAGCCGATCAGGTCGTCGATCGACGGCTCGGACGGTGTGGCCGACTTGCTGGAGCGGGTCGAGCGCGCCGTCGCGGCCTTGGCCGGGCCGGACCGGCTCGTCGTCGACTTGGATGCCGCCGCACGTGCCATGGAATCCCCCTGCGCGTCCTCGTTGGGAGCGGCGCGAGGCAGCCGCGCCGCACCGGTCAGCCAACACTTAGGGGAAGTACCGGACCATTGCAAGGCGCTAAAGGTTTGTGTTGCAACGCAAAAATGCTGTTTAACCAGTATTCGGTTAACAACCTGAAATCGTTCAGCGAACCACGGCCAGTCCGGCCAGGTGGGTGGTCGGGACCACCGGACGCCCCAGGATCACGGCGTTCGCCGGCACGAAGCCGAGCACCAGACGCGCACGCTCTTCCAGCAGGTCGGAATCCAGGCTCTCCGGCCGCAGCATCGACACCCGCTGCTGCAGCGCCGACTGCTCGCCGGCCAGGCGGTCGCGCACCTCGCGGGCCTCGGCGATCTCGCCGTCCAGCCGCTGCCAGGCGCGGATTCCCCGATCGCCTTCGACGGCATGATACGCGAAATACGCCACCAGCAGCGAGCCGATCAGCGGCCCGACGACGTGACGGGCACGGCGCTTGAGCTCGAAGACCAGGGACATAGCGTCCTCCTCAGCGGCAACGCAGGGATTCAATCACGCGCCACCGCCCCCGTCACCGTGAACGAATCGGGAATCACTGTGACAATTTGATCAACGGAGTCAGGGTGTTGCCGAAAGGACTCAGGCGGCGTCCGGTGTTTCCCTGTCAAGCGCCCGCTGCCGCCACGCGTTCATGGCCACCGCCATGGTCACCGCGTTGCCCGGCACCTCGGCCGGCTCGATGCCGATCGGCAGCGAGCGGCCGCGCCCGGTCAGGAAGCGGTTCAGCGCCACCATGGCCCCGGTGTCGCCGGTGGCGTCGTACACGACGTAGGTCTGGCGCATGCCGCGGCCGGGCAGCAGCGTCGCCAGCACGAAATCCGAGACCTCCGACCAGCGGTGACGCCGCGAGCCGATCAGCGAGTGCACCACGAAGCCCTCGTCGAACAGCTCGACCCGGCGCCGGCCGCCGATCGTGGTCGCCAGCGGCACCGCCACGCCGAGGGCGAGGCCGACGAGGGCGATCGGCCAGCCCAGCTCCGGTCGCGACGGCTGTCCGAAGGCCATCGACAGCCCGAGGGCGGCAGCGGTCAGGAACAGCCCGCCCTGCGCCACCGCCCGCCAGACCGGCTGCCGGAAGCTGCGCAGATCGAACAGCACCCGCTCGTCGACCGGCGGCGGTGTCCCGGCAGTCCCCGCGGGCGGCTTCACCCGGCGAGCGGGGCGAGCGAGGAGCGGCCGGCGAAGCGCGCGGCGGCGCCGAGCGCCTCCTCGATGCGGAGCAGCTGGTTGTATTTGGCGATGCGGTCGGAGCGCGACAGCGAGCCGGTCTTGATCTGGCCGGCGTTGGTGGCGACCGCCAGGTCGGCAATGGTGGCGTCCTCGGTCTCGCCGGAGCGGTGCGACATCACCGTGCCGAACCGCGCGCGCTGCGCCATCGACACCGTCTCGAGGGTCTCGCTGAGCGTGCCGATCTGGTTGACCTTGACCAGGATGGCGTTGCCCGAGGCCTCGGCAATGCCGCGCTTCAGCCGCCTGGCGTTGGTGACGAACAGGTCGTCGCCGACGATCTGGACCTTGGAACCGATCTCGGCGGTCAGCGCCTTGAAACCGGACCAGTCGTCCTCGCTCAGCGGATCCTCGATCGACACGATGGGATAGCGCGCGGCGAGGTCGGCATAGAGCTTGATCATGCCGTCGGAGTCGAGGGTTCGGCCCTCGCCCTCCAGCACGTATTTTCCATTCTTGAAGAACTCGGTCGAGGCCGGGTCGAGGGCGATCATCACGTCCTCGCCGGGCTTGTAGCCGGCCGCCTCGATCGCCTTCATGATCGCCGCTAAGGCCTCATCGGCGCTCTTCATGTCGGGGGCGAAGCCGCCCTCGTCGCCGACATTGGTGTTGTGGCCGTCGGCCGCCAGCTTTTTCTTCAGGGCGTGGAAGATCTCGGAACCGGCGCGCAGCGCCTCGCGGAAGCTTGGGAATCCCACCGGCATGACCATGAATTCCTGGAAGTCGATCGGGTTGTCCGCGTGCGCCCCGCCGTTGATGATGTTCATCATCGGCGTCGGGAGCACATGGGCGTAGGCGCCGCCCACGTAGCGCCACAGCGGCAGGTCCATGTCGATCGCCTGCGCCTTGGCAACCGCCAGCGACACCCCGAGCAGCGCGTTGGCGCCGAGCCGGCTCTTGTTCTCGGTGCCGTCGAGCTCGATCATCGCGCGGTCGATCAGCAACTGCTCGGCTGCGTCGCGCCCGGACAGCGCGTCGAAGATCTCGCCGTTCACGGCGTCGACCGCCTGCGTCACGCCCTTGCCGCCGTAGCGCTTTGCGTCGCCGTCGCGCTTCTCGACCGCCTCGTAGGCGCCGGTCGACGCACCCGATGGCACGGCGGCCCGGCCGAGTGCCCCGGTCTCCAGCAGCACGTCGACCTCCACCGTCGGGTTGCCGCGGCTGTCGAGAATCTCGCGGGCGGTGATGTCGATGATCGCGCTCATGGGGCCGGCTCCAGGGATCGAAGGTGCGGGAGGAATAGCGCCCGACCGCTAGGCGTTCAATCGCTTTGCCGTCTAGGCTCGCGCGGAGAACCACCGAGAGCCCGGAGGGTGCCATGACGACGACGCCGAAACCGCCCGCCTTCGACCCGCTGACGGTCGAGCCGCGCATCGGAACCAGCTACCCCGAGCCGTTCCGCGCAGCCGCGGCCGGCCGGATCAAGCGCCGGCTCGGCGACCACGGCGGCCTGAACAACTTCGGCGTCAACCTCGTCACCCTGCCGCCCGGCTGCAACTCGTCGGTGCGGCACTGGCACAGCCGCGAGGACGAGTTCGTGATGGTGCTGACCGGCGAGCTGACGCTGCTGACCGACGCCGGCGAGCAGGTGCTGGGCCCCGGCATGTGCGCCGCCTTCCCGGCCGGCAAGGCGGACGGCCATGCCCTGGTGAACCGAACGGAGGCGGAAGCGACTTATCTGGAGGTTGGAGACCGGATCGAGGGCGACGAGGTCGACTACCCGGACGTCGACATGCAGGTGCGGTTCATCGACGGCGACTACGTGTTCGTGCGGCGCAGCGACGGGTCCCGGTATTGAGGCAGCCAATCCGCACCCGGCCCTTCGTGGCCCCGCTGCGCGGGGCGCCTCAGGACGATAGGGTTTATTTTTAACCCGTCACTTATTCTGTCGCCCTGAGGTGCCGCACGAAGTGCGGCCACGAAGGGCCGGCCGGACGCAGGTTCTCAGGCCGCCGCCAGCAGCTCCGCCGCCCGCTTCTCCGCAACGTCCGCCGCCTCGCCCCTGCCCTCGGCCCTCAGCGCCGCTGCGTATTGCCGCCAGCTCCAGGCGCTTCCAAGCTTGGCCGCCGTGCGTTCGGCCAGCAGCGCCCGCGCCAGGTGCGGCCGCGCCGTGGCCGCCGCCGACACCAGCATCTCCTCGAACAGGTCGCGCTGGGCGTGGCTGCCGCCCATGCACCACAGGTCGTAGCGGATCGGCAGCAGAGCATCCACGGCCGCCCCGGCGTCGCCGCGGGCGAGTGCGGTCATCGCCGCCGCGGTGCCGACGCCGACCCGGGCGGAGACCCGGCCCTGGTTGGTCGCGGCGTTGGCATAGCCCTGCAGCTGCGACGCCAGCCGGGCGGCGGCGTCGGCCTCGCCGGCCTTCAGCAGCGCCATCAGGTAGTGCAGCGACACGAAGATCAGCTCGTGATCGTCGACGTGCCGCAGCGACACCTCGGTCAGGCCCTTCCAGCGGTCGCCGACGTCGACGCCGTACATCTCCAGCCGCCACAGCAGCGAGGCGGCGTTGCACACGTCGAGATACATATCGGTGGCGATGTCGGAGGCGACGTAGCCGTCGTAGAGTGCCAGAACCTCGGCGAACTCATGCCTTTCAAGGTGATAGAGGGCGCGGTGCCAGTACAGGTGGAAGCGGAAGTTGTTGGTGGTCGACCAGTCGGGCTCGAGCCGCCTCACCCAGGCGATGCCCTCGGCATGGCGGCCCTGCATCTCCATGACATGCGCGACCGCGTGCACCGACCAGGCGTCCGCAGGGTTGCGCTCGACCGCCATGCGGCCGAAGCGCTCGCCGCGGGCATAGTCGCCGGACTCCTCCAGCGCGAAGCCGTACATGCCGTGCACATAGCCGATGTCGGGGTGGCCGGCGCTCCACTCCGGCAGCACGCGGGCGATGCTGTCGCGCATCTTGCGGCTCTCGCCGGCGTAGAAATGGTTGAAATGCGCCAGGCGCAGCGCGAAGACGTCGCGCGGGTGGTCGAGCAGGATGCGCTCCCACAGCTCGGTGGTGCGGTCGATGTCCTCCGCGCACCAGGCGCGCAGCGCCTCCAGGTGCAGCCGCTCGCGGTCGGTCGCCCCCTGCTCGGCGAACACCCGGTCGGCGTCACCCAGCGCCTTGCCGGCGCGTGCCGCCATCACGGCGTTGCCGAACAGCTTGAAGAAGTAGCCCTTGGCGACGTTCGCCATCGGCATCGCGGGATCGTCGCCGAGCAGCGCCTTCAGCCGGTCGCCGATGTCGCGCCCGAAGCCGAGGTAGCAGCTGACGAGATCGTCGAAGCGCGCCGCCGAGTCGGCGTGGCCGGTGGTGTAGACGAGGCCGTGGCGGCCCTCGATGCGCGGCATGGCAATTCCTCCCACTGTTCGGCGGCCGAACGGCGGGTGGGTCCCGGATCGCACTTCGTGCGTCCGGGATGACGACAAAGCAGGGAGGCCGGTTGCGGTGCTCCCCGCCCTGACGTCATCCCGGGCGGGCGCAGCCCGACCCGGGACCCACCAGCCGCCTCGGCCCACCCCGCTCAGACGGCGACCGGGTTGGCCTTGGCGATCCTATCGAAGGCGACGAAGGTGTCCAGGAGGGCCGGGACGTCGGCCAGCCGCACCATGTTCGGGCCATCCGACGGCGCGCTGTCGGGGTCGGGGTGGCATTCCATGAACACCGCGGCGACGCCGACCGCCAGCGCCGCCCGGGCGATCACCGGCACGTATTCGCGCTGGCCGCCGCTCGACGCCCCCTGCCCGCCCGGCTGCTGCACCGAGTGGGTGGCGTCGATCACCACCGGGTATCCGGTCCTGGCCATCTCCGGCAGGCTGCGCATGTCGGAGACCAGGGTGTTGTAGCCGAAGCTGGCGCCCCGCTCGGTCAGCAGGATGCGCTCGTTGCCGGTCGAGGCGACCTTGGCGGCGACGTTCTTCATGTCCCAGGGGGCGAGGAACTGGCCCTTCTTGACGTTGACCGCCAAGCCGGTTTCGCCGGCCGCCAGCAGCAGGTCGGTCTGCCGGCACAGGAAGGCCGGGATCTGCAGCACGTCGACATACTCCGCCGCCACGGCGCAGTGCGGCGGCTCGTGCACGTCGGTCAGCACCGGGCAGTGGAAGCGGCGGCGAACCTCGGCCAGCACCTCCAGCCCTGCGGTCATGCCGATGCCGCGGCGGCCGGCGACGCTGGTGCGGTTCGCCTTGTCGTAGGACGACTTGAAGATCAGCGGGACGCCGGCCCTCGTGCAGGCGCCGGCCAGGACCTCGGCGACCTCCAGCGCGTGGTCACGGCTCTCGATCTGGCACGGCCCGGCGATCAGCGCGAAGGGCCGGTCGTTGGCTATCTCGATCGAGCCGATGCGGACGGTACGGGCGTTGCTCATGGCGTCACACCAGCCGCGATTGCTCGACGGCCGCCTCGATGAAGCTGGTGAACAGCGGATGCGGGTCGAACGGTTTGGACTTCAGCTCCGGGTGGAACTGCACGCCGACGAACCAGGGATGCCCCGGCAGTTCGATGATCTCCGGCAGCACGCCGTCCGGCGACATGCCGGCGAACACCAGCCCGGTGCCCTGCAGCGCCTCACGGTAGTTGATGTTCACCTCGTAGCGATGCCGGTGCCGCTCGAAGATCCGCTCGGCCCCGTACACCTGTCGAACCCGCGAGCCGGGTGCGAGGTCGCATTCATAGGCGCCGAGCCGCATGGTGCCGCCGAGGTCGCTGCCGGCGCTGCGGGTCTCGCGGGCGTTGCCGCGCGTCCACTCGGTCAGCAGGCCGACCACCGGCTCCGGGCACGGCCCGAACTCGGTGGATCCGGCGCCCTTGATCTCGGCGAGGTTGCGGGCGACCTCGATGCAGGCCATCTGCATGCCGAAGCAGATTCCGAAATACGGGATGCGGCGCTCGCGGGCGAAGGTCACCGCGGCGATCTTGCCTTCCGAGCCGCGCTCGCCGAAGCCGCCCGGCACCAGGATGCCGTGGACGTCCTCCAGCCGCATCAGAGCGGCGATCTCGGTCTCGAAGATCTCGGAGTCGATCCAGTCGAGCACCACCCGCACATTGTTGGCAATGCCGCCATGGGTCAGCGCCTCGGCCAGCGACTTGTAGCTGTCGAGCAGGCTGGTGTACTTGCCGACCACGGCGATCCGCACGGTCCCTTCCGGATTCTCGACCCGGTGCAGGATGTCGGTCCAGCGTCCGAGGTCGGGCTCGGCGTCCGAGGCCAGCAGGCCGAAATGCCGCAGCACCTCGGTGTCCAGCCCCTCGCCGTGATAGCTGAGCGGCACCTCGTAGATCGACTTCACGTCGAGTGCGGGGATCACCGCCTCGGTGCGGATGTTGCAGAACTGGCCGATCTTGCGGCGCTGCTCCATCGGGATCTCGCGGTCGGAGCGGCACAGCAGGATGTCCGGCTGGATGCCGACGCTCTGCAGCTCCTTCACCGAATGCTGGGTCGGCTTGGTCTTCAGCTCGCCGGCCGCCGGGATGTACGGCACCAGGGTGAGGTGCATGAACAGCGAGCGCTCGCGCCCGAGTTCGTTGCCGAGCTGGCGGATCGCCTCCAGGAACGGCAGGCCCTCGATATCGCCGACCGTGCCGCCGATCTCGCACAGCACGAAGTCCTCGTCCTCGATGTCGCCGCGCGCGAACTCCTTGATGGCGTCGGTGACGTGCGGGATCACCTGGATGGTGGCGCCGAGATAGTCGCCCCGCCGCTCGCGGGTGATCACGTCCATGTAGATCTGGCCCGTGGTCACGTTGTCGCTGCGCTTGGCGGCGACGCCGGTGAACCGCTCGTAGTGGCCGAGATCGAGGTCGGTCTCCGCCCCGTCGTCGGTGACGTAGACCTCGCCGTGCTGGTACGGGCTCATCGTGCCCGGGTCGACGTTGAGGTAGGGATCGAGCTTGCGCAGGCGGACCTTGTAGCCGCGCGCCTGCAGAAGCGCACCGAGTGCCGCCGAGGCCAGACCCTTGCCGAGGGAGGAGACCACGCCGCCGGTGATGAAGATGAACCGCGTCATGGACCCCCCTTATACCTGAACGACAGCCGTCGAGTCAGGCTTTGTCACACTGGTTTCCGATCCGGCGGACATGCGTCCGCCGGCCATCGAAAGTTGATTTGAAGTCAAACGCTTACTGCGAGACCGGTGCGGCCGGCTCGGTCTTGCCGGGGACCGTGTCGGTGGCCGCCGGGCGGTCGATGATCGACCGGGTGCCGGTATTTCCGGCGAGAATCGCCAGCAGGATGCTGGTCGCGAAGAAGCACGCGGCGAGAATCCCGGTGATCCGGGTCAGCAGGTTGGCGGTGCCCCGCGCCGACATGAACGAGCCCATGCCGCCGCCGCCGCCACCGCCGATGCCGAGCCCGCCGCCCTCGCTGCGCTGCAGCAGGACGACGATGACCAGCGCGGTCGCGATCATCAGGTGCACAGTCAGTACGATCGCTTCCATGTCGATCCCTGTTCTCGTTCCGTCCGGGTGGGACGGCGCGGGTTTTACCGCCAAGCGGCCGGCTTGGCCAGAGCCGAGCGCACGGCCTGCGGCGTGGGGTCAGACCGAGCGAGCGATCGCCAGGAAATCCGCCGACTTCAGGCTGGCGCCGCCGACCAGCGCGCCGTCGACGTCGGCGACCGCCAGCAGCTCGGCTGCGTTCGACGGCTTCACCGAGCCGCCGTAGAGAATCCGCACGCCCGCGGCATCGGCGGTCCGCGCGCCGAGCGCCGCCCGGATGTGGGCATGCACCGCGGCGACATCGTCCACCGTCGGGGTGCGGCCGGTGCCGATGGCCCACACCGGCTCGTAGGCGACGACCAGGGAGGCGCCGTCCAGGCCGTCGGGCACCGATCCGGCGATCTGCCGCCCGACGACCGCGAGGGTGTCGCCGGCATCACGCTGCGCCTCGGTCTCCCCGACACAGACGATCGGTATCAGGCCGGCGGCGCGCGCCGCCTCGGCCTTGGCGCGGACCATGGCATCGGTCTCGCCGTGGTCGGCCCGGCGCTCGGAATGGCCGACGATGACATAGCGGCAGCCGGCGTCCTGCAGCATCGCCGCCGCCACGTCGCCGGTGTGTGCGCCGCCGGCCGCGGTGTGGCAGTCCTGCCCGCCGAGGCCGACCGGGCTGCCGGCGATCGCCGCGGCGACCGGCAGCAGATACGGCGCCGGCGGGCACACCACCATCTCGAAGGCGGCGGCCGCTGCGACGGCCCCCGCCAACTCGCGTGCCAGGCTCTCGGCGGCGGCGCGGTCCAGGTTCATCTTCCAGTTGCCGGCGATCAGCGGTCGCGTGGTCATCTCAAATCTCCTCGCCCGAGGGGTGGCAGGGCTCTAGCACGGTCGCGTGGCGGCGCCAACACGGCGCCCGCAGAGCCGCGGAAGCCATTGCATACCGGGGGATTCCGCGGTTGCCGCGCATTGCCCCCGTCCCTATGATGCCGCGCCCCGGCGCCGGGTTCCGTCGTCGACCGATTTTCATTGGCACAAGGCCATAAGCCGCGATGCTCCAGATCATCCGCTCCAAGGTCACCTCGATCTTCGTGAAGATCCTGTTCGTGCTGCTGATCGTCAGCTTCGCGATCTGGGGCATCGGCGACATCTTCTTCGGCAGCCCCGCCGGCAAGGTGGCGGTCGATATCGGCGACGACGTCCGCTACACGACACAGGAGGTCGCGGCCGAATTCGATACCGCCCGCCGCCGCATTGGCGTGCCGCTGACGGCAGAGCAGGCGCTGCAGCTCGGCGTGCTGGACCAGGTCATCGACAATCTGGTGACCGAGGGCCTGATGACGGCGGCCACCAGGCGGCTGGACCTCTCGGTCAGCACCGACCGCCTGGTCGAGTTCGTGCGCACCCGCTTCGTCGATGCGACCGGGCAGTTCGACCGCAGCCGCTACCAGATCTTCCTGTCGAACAACGGCTGGTCGGAGGAGGAGTTCATCCGCCGGCTGCGCCAGGATTTCGCCAAGCGGCAGCTGATCGACGCGCTGGTGGCGGTCGACCAGGCCCCCGCCCCGATCGTCGACCGCCTGTTCGCGTATCGCGAGGAGCGACGCGTGGCCGAGGCGGTGACCATACCCGCGGCGGCCGTCGAGGCGCCGGGCGATCCCGAGGCATCGGCGCTGGCGTCCTATTTCGACGCCAACAAGGCGCGTTACGAGGAGCCGGAGTACCGCAACCTCACCTGGGCGGAGATCTCGCCGGCAAAGGTCGCCGAGTCGATCGAGGTGCCGGAGGCCGAGCTGCGCACCGCCTATGACGATCGCGCGGAGCAGCTGGCAACCCCGGAGCGGCGCGAGGTGCAGCAGATCCTGTTCGAGACCGCAGAGGCCGCAAAGGCCGCCCGCGACCGGATCGCCGCGGGCGAGGACTTCGCGGCGGTCGCCAAGGACGCCACCGGCGCCGATGCGGCCGCCCTCGACCTCGGGTTGCTGGCCCGGGACGGACTGCCGGACGGCACCGCCGACGCGGTGTTCTCGCTGCCGCAGGACGAGGTCGGCCAGCCGGTCGAGAGCGCCTTCGGCTGGCACCTGTTTCGGGTCCGGGCGATCCAGCCGGGCAGCACCGTCAGCTTTGAGGAGGCCAAGGCGCAGCTGCGCAGCGAGATCGCCCGCGAGCGCGCACTCGACCAGGTCTACGAGGCCGCCAACAAGGTCGAGGATGCCCTGGCCGGCGGGTCCACCCTGGAGGAGGCGGCTCGGACCATGGACATGGCGATCCGCAACCAGCAGGGCCTGGCCCGCTCCGGTCGCCTGAAGAGCGGCAGCGAGGCGCAGGGCCTGCCCGGTGGCAGCTTCACCGAGTTGGCGTTCGCGACCCAGCAGGGGCAGCTGAGCAGCCTCGGCGAGGGCGAGGGCGGGGTGTTCTTCGTGCTGCGGGTCGATGGCGTAGAGGCCGCGCGGGTCCCTGCGCTCGACGAGGTCCGCGACCGCGTCGTCGCCGACTGGAAGTCGGAGCGTCGCCTGGAGATCGCCGAGGAGCGCGGCGACGCGCTGGCCGAGAAGCTGCGCGGCGGCGGCAACCTGTCGGAGCTGGCTGCGGCCGACCAGATGCCCACCGCCACGCTGCCGGCGATCACCCGGTCCGGTCGCGACCTTCCGCCGGGCCTTCCGCGCACACTCCCCGCCACCCTGTTCGGGATCAAGGAGGTCGGCAGCGTCGCGGTCGCCGCCGACGACACCCAGGTGGTGGTGCTGCAGCTCAAGGCGGTGCAGCCGGCCGACGCCGCCGGCCAGAAGGATGTGCGCGACGGCATCGCCGGCCAGCTCTCCGAGGGCATCGAGTCGGACGTGATCGAGCTGCTGCTGGCCGATCTGCGGACCCGGATCGGGGTCGAAGTCGACCGCGACAGCGTGCGGCGCCTGTTCGAGACCACGCAATGAGGACGCTGCCGAGCTACGAGCGCTTCGCCGAGCTGTACGACGCCGGCAAGCCGCAGGTCGTCTGGACCACCCTGGTCGCCGACCTGGAGACGCCGGTGTCGGCGATGCTGAAGCTGGCCGACGGCCGCGCCAACGCCTTCCTGTTGGAGTCCGTCGAGGGCGGTGCCGTGCGGGGCCGCTATTCGATCATCGGCATGCGGCCTGACCTGATCTGGCGGTTCTACAAGCAGAAGGCCGAGATCAACCGCAACGCCCGGATCGAGCCGGACGCCTTCGTCCCGGTCGATTCGGAGCCGCTGGCGTCGCTGCGCTCGCTGATCGAGGAAAGCAGGATCGAGCTTCCCGAAGGCCTGCCGCCGATGGCGGCCGGGCTGTTCGGCTACATGGGCTACGACGCCATCCGGCTGTTCGAGCGGATCCCGGACGAGAACCCGGACACGCTGGGGATCTGGGACGGCCTGTTCCTGCGACCGACGGTGGTCTGCATCTTCGATCGCCTGGAGGACGTGGTCACCGCGGTTACTCCGGTGCGACCGCGCCCCGGCGTCTCGGCCGCCGCCGCCTGGAGCGATGCCCGGGTGCGTCTCGCCGATCTTGTCGTCGACTTCGAGCGCTCGCTTCCCTACCGCCGCGAAGGCGGCACCGCGCTGGAGCCGCTGCTGGAACCGGTCTCCAACACCGGCCGCGAGGCCTATCACGCGATGGTTCGCAAGGCGGTGGAGTACATCAACGCCGGCGACGCCTTCCAGGTGGTGCCGTCGCACCGGCTGTCGGTGCCGTTCCGGCTGCCGCCGCTCTCGCTGTACCGCTCGCTGCGCCGCCTGAACCCCTCGCCGTTCCTGTTCTTCTTCGACTTCGGTGCGTATTCGATCGTCGGCTCCAGTCCCGAGATCCTGGTGCGGCTGCGCGACGGCATCGTCACCATCCGCCCGCTGGCCGGCACGCGCCGGCGCGGCGCCACGCCCGACGAGGACAAGGCGCTCGCCGCCGAGCTGCTCGGCGATCCCAAGGAGCGGGCCGAGCACCTGATGCTGCTCGACCTCGGGCGCAACGACGTCGGCCGGGTCAGCGAGATCGGCACGGTGTCGGTGAAGGAGCAGTTCACCGTCGAGCAGTACAGCCACGTCATGCACATCGCCAGCCATGTCGAGGGCCGCATCGCCGAGGGCTACGATGCCATCGACGCGCTGTTCGCCGGCTTTCCGGCCGGCACCGTGTCCGGCGCGCCGAAGGTCCGGGCGATGGAGATCATCGACGAGCTGGAGGTGTCGCGGCGCGGCGTGTACGCCGGTGCCGTCGGCTATTTCGGCGCCGACGGCAGCATGGACACCTGCATCGCCCTGCGCACCGCGCTGATCAAGGACGGCACCATGCACGTCCAGGCCGGCGGCGGCGTGGTCGCCGACAGCGACCCCGAGTCGGAATGGCAGGAGACCCTCAACAAGGCGCGCGCGCTGGTGCGTGCCGCCGAGGAGGCCATCCGCTTCGCGTCCTCGGCCGAGCGCAGCCAGTAGCCGGCGTTCAGTACAGCCGGTTCGAGACTTCGATCAGGTTGCCGTCGGGGTCCCGCGCGTAGACCGAGTTGATCGGCCCGAGCGCGCCAGTGCGCGGCTCCGGCCCCTCGATGATCGCAATGTCGAGGGCCGCGGCCCGCGCGACCACCTCGGCGATCGGCACCGATGTCAGGAAGCACAGGTCGCCGGAACCCGGCACCGGATGTGCGGCCTTGATCGCCGGCGGATCGAACTCGCGGTCAGCCTCGTGCAGGTTGATCTTCTGCTGCCCGAAGGCCAGCGCCCTGCGGCCGTTGCCGAAGCTGACCAGCGCCATGCCGAGCCAGTCGCGGTAGAACGCCACGGTGGCGTCGATATCGCGCACCGTCAGCACCAGATGGTCGAGGGCATCGAGGATCACGGGCCGGGTATCGGTCATCGGTACACCCCTATTCCGCCGGCTGCGCCGACGGCGCCTGACGCAGCCGCGGCAGCAGCAGGGCCACCGCGGTCCCGATGCCGGCCGCGGTCGCCAGCGTCGCCAGCAGCGGCCCGAACTCCTGGAAAGCCCGGTACATCTCACCCACCAGCGGCACACTGACCGCCGCGACGCCGAGCGAGACCAGGAACTTCACGCCGAACGCCGTGCCGCGCCAGGCCGGTGGCGTATAACGGGCGAACAGGCTGTTCTCCGCCGGCACCGCGGTCGTGTTGACCAGCACCATCAGGGTCGCCACCGGAATCAGCACCGGCCCGGCGACCGTCACCGCGAGCGCCAGGATCGGGATCTGCAGCAGCCAGCAGGCGAAGTAGACGCGCCGAAGGTCGTAGCGGTCTGCGAGCCAGCCGCCGAGCACCTGGGCACCGGCCGAGACCAGATAGACAGCCGACACCAGCGCGCCGACGCCGGCGGCACTCTCGACCAGCCCACCGAGCCGCTGCTCGAACAACTTCGGCATGGCGAAGGAGGTGGTCTGGTAGATCAGGCCCGAGCAGGCAATGGTCACCAGCAGCACCAGACCGCCGCGCATCATGTCCCCGCGCGACGATTCCGACGGCGCCGCGCGGGCACCGCCCGGGGCGTCGCCGATCCGGCCGCCCAGGATCAGCAGCACCAGCACCACGCCGACGGCGACGCACAGCGCGCCCGGCACGATGAACGCCCATTGCCAGCCGAAGGCTGTCGCGAGTCCGCCGGCGACCACGGCACCGCCGGCGGTCCCCGCCGACCCGAAGATCCCGTTGATCCCGAGGGCGCGGCCACGGTTCACCGGGCTGCGCGCCACCCAGGCGATGCCGACCGGGTGATAGATCGACGCGAACAGCCCGATCGACGCCAGGCCGAGGGCGACCCCGAACGGCCCGTCGGCGAAGCCGGTGGCGATCGACGCGGCACCGGTCCCGAGGAAGAACACCGCCATCATCCCCGGCACGCTCCAGCGGTCGCCGAGCCATCCGGCCGGCACTGCGCCGACCCCGAACAGCACCTGGCCGACCAGCATCAGGCCGATGAGTTCCTCGAACGGCCGGTTCCAAGCTGCTTCGAGCGACAGCACCACAGTCGGGTACAGCAGCATCAGCAGGTGCGCGAAGCTGTGGCCGGCGCAGGAGAAGCCGAGCGCCAGACCAGCCGAGGACGAGGGTTTCATAGGCGGCCTCCGGTGGGGATCCGGTTATCCCACGGCCGCCGCCTGAGCGGCAACCCGCCCCCACTCACCCGCCCCGGCTCGCCCCCCGCGGTGGACGGACAGAGCAGCGTTCCATAGAGTTGCCTTCGGGAGGACGGGATGGGCACGAGAACCGGTCGAAGGCAGCGCGGCGACGGGCCTGCTCCCACCGCCACAAGGGCGACGCCGGCGCAGATCGACTGGCTGCGCCGCGGTCTCGACCAGCCCGGGGGCAAGCTGCCGCTGTTCGATCGCAACGGCCAGCGCATGCATCCGCGGACCATCCGTTCCTGCATGGAGCGCGGCTGGGCGGAGCCGTGGTTCGACAATCCGCTGAAGCCGGACTGGCTGGTCTGCAAGCTCACGCTCGCCGGCCGCCGGATCGCCGGCGACGGCTGACGGCGCCAGCGCCGGTCTGGACATCGCGCGCGCCGGCCGTCCATGATCGGGCAAGCTCCGCCGGGGATGGGAACATGACGCTCGAGGACTTTCTGACCGTGGTCGCCGCGAGCACGCCCGCGGACTGGCGCGCCACACTCCTGCCGACCTTCATGTACCGGATCGTTCCGGTGCGCGCCGCCGGCGGCGGCACCGCCGACTTCGAGCTGCAGGAGCACACCACCACCCTCACCTTCCTGCGCGATGTGCGCTTCGGCATGGCCTGGGGGCTGATCGCCGACAAGAACTACAACGAGGACTGGATCCAGAAGCTGCCGAACAAGCGCGCCCAGACCGTGATCCTGGACTTCATGTACAACGGCGCTCTGGTTTTCCGCGACCAGTTGGTGGCGGTCGACGGCTGGCGCTGCATCCTGCCGCAGCCGACGAACGAGGTCGGCCCGCCCTACAACGTGCCGGAGCGTCGCGCCCGCATCGCCAAGCTGGTGCACCAGCTGGTCGGGCCGGAGACCAATTTCGACGCCTATTTCAAGCGTGTCGGCATGCAGCCGGTGAACCAGCCCTGGCCGGCTTGACGCGGCCGGATACCGGATGGATCAGTCCCGGTAGTCGGGCTCGTCACGGTCGAGCAGCCGCTTCAGGGCCGCGAAATGCCGGACCGCCTGCAGCCGCTCGGGCGAGCTCGACATCTGATCGGCAGTCATCCGGGCGACATCCTGCGGCACCCGCCGCATCGCGCGGCCGGTCGACATGGCGATCACCTGCGCCTGGCAGGCACGCTCCAGATAGTAGAGATCGTCGAAGGCATGCGCGACCGACGGGCCGGTGACCACCACCCCGTGATTGGCGAGAAAGGCGATGCGCTTGCCGCCGCGCAGCGACTCGGCGATCCGGATGCCTTCCGAATCGTCCAGTGCCAAGCCGTTGTAGAGATCGTCATAGGCGATGCCGTCATAGAACTTCAGCGAGGTCTGCAGGGTCGGCTCCAGCCGGCCGTCCTCCAGCATGGTGATCGCCGTGGCGTAGGGCATGTGGGTGTGCAGCACGACCTTGGCGTCCGGCACCAGCCGGTGGATGTGATAGTGGATGAAGAACGCCGTCGGCTCCGGCGGCTCGCGGCCGTCCATGGCGTTGCCTTCGGAATCGACCTCGACCAGATCGCTGGCCCGCAGCTCGGACCAGTGGAACCCGTGCGGATTGATCAGGAAGCGGTCGGTCTCGCCCGGGACCACCGCCGAGAAGTGGTTGCAGATGCCCTCGTGGAAACCCATACGCACCGCCCAGCGCAGGGCGGCGGCGAGATCCACCCGGCATTCGCGGCGGGCATCGTCCGGCTTCGGCGACATGCTGACGCTGGCGAGAGACATCGGGGACCTCCTGGGACGGACCATCGCCGCAGGCGGGACGTTGTTGCGGCAAGGAAGCCCGGGCGGGAACCGCCGCGGGCAAATGGTCGGAGCGGCGGGATTCGAACCCACGACCCCCACACCCCCAGTGTGGTGCGCTACCAGACTGCGCTACGCTCCGACGCGGCGGACTATAGGCGATGATGTCGGCACGGACAACGCCGGCCAACCGATGAATCAGCCGAAACGAGCGATATTCGAAGCGGGCTCGAGAACGTCTGCCCCGAGGCACCGAACCCGGCGGTCCAGGGTCACGCCAGTGCGCGCGACAGCTTTCGCTTCAGTTCCTTGAGCTCGTCGAGCAGCGAACGCAGTTCCGCCTTCTGGTCTCCGGCAACGACCGGCGCCCCATCCGGATTGAACTTCTCCGCCGCCGGTTCGGCGGGTTCTGCCGCCGGGCTGTCGGTCTCCACGGTCGCCCCTGCGGCAGGAACGACGGCGGCGTTGCCGCCCTTCACCGGACTGGCCGACTGGGCGGCCCGGGCGGTCTCGCCGGCCGTCGGCATGCGAACCGCACCGTCACGCAGCAGCTTCTGCACGCCCTTGATGGTGTAGCCCTCGCGATACAGCAGTTCGCGAATGCGCTGCAGCAGAGCGACATCCTCGGGCCGGTAATAGCGACGGCCGCCGCCACGCTTCAGCGGCCGCACCTGGTTGAACTTGGTTTCCCAGAAGCGCAGGACGTGCGGCGGCACCTCAAGATCGTCCGCCACCTCGCTTATGGTGCGGAATGCCGCCGCGGACTTGCCGTTCCGACGGTGCACTATCGAGCTTTGAAGGTCGGCCATGACACCCCTGTCGTCGCGGTCACGCGTCGTCTGAGAGCGTCGCGTTGATCTTGTTCTTCAACACATGGGACGGCCGGAAGACGAGAACCCGCCGCGGCAGGATCGGCACCTCGTCGCCGGTCTTCGGGTTGCGCCCGACGCGGCGCCCCTTCTGCCGGACCGAAAAACTGCCGAAGGAGGAGATCTTGACCATCTCCCCCCGCGCCAGAGCAGCGATCATCTCGTCCAGCACGGACTCGACGAGTTCCGCCGATTCGTTGCGCGACAGGCCCACTTCTTCATAGACCGACTCGCTCAGTTGAGCGCGGGTAACGGTGTGTCCGGCCATCTGCACCCCCAATTTGAGATGCAGAGCGTAACCCGATCCGAATCCCGGGTCAATAAACTCGGCGATTTCAGATGATTGGCACGACTTCCTCGCGTAGCGTCTCGGCGCTGCCCGATTTCACCATCGCCGGAGTGCCGTAGCGGACGAGTCCGGCGCCCCAGGCGAGGCCCCCGCCGATCGCCTCCATGAGCACCAGTTGGCCCGGCTGGATGCGGCCGTCGCGGACCGCCTCGTCGAATGCCAGCGGCACCGAGGCGGCGGAAGTGTTGGCATGCCGTTCGATCGAGCACACCACCTTGGACATCGGGAGGCCGAGCCGCTGGGCCATGCTTTCGATGATTCGTCGGTTGGCCTGGTGCGGCACCAGCCAGTCAATCTGCGAGGGACGCAGGTCGTTGGCCACCAGCGCCTCGTCGATCACCGCGGCAAGCTTGGAAACGGCGTGACGATAGACTTCCTTGCCGTTCATCCGCACCTGTCCGACCGTCCCGGTCGAGGATGGCCCGCCATCGACATACAGGATGTCGCGGGCGGTGCCGTCGGTGTGGAGGTGCGTGGACAGCACGCCCCAGGACTTGGCGTCGGGCCCGTCCATGTCGGCGGCCCGCAGGACCACCGCGCCGGCACCGTCGCCGAACAGCACGCAGGTCGAGCGGTCCTCCCAATCCAGGATCCGCGAGAAGGTCTCGGCCCCGATCACCAGGGCGGTGCGGGCCTGGCCGAGCTTCAGGAAATTGTCGGCGACGGCCAGCGCATAGACGAATCCGGCACACACCGCCTGAACGTCGAATGCGAAAGCGCGGCTGGCGCCCAGCTTCGCCTGCACCTTGGCGGCAGTCGCCGGAAAGGTGTCGTCGGGCGTCGCCGTCGCGACCACGATCACGTCGACATCCTCGGCCGACAACCCGGCCCACTCAAGGGCCCTGACCGCCGCGTGCGCCGCCAGGTCGCTGGTGAGTTCGCCCTCGGCGGCGATGTGCCGCTGGCCGATGCCGGTCCGCTGCCGGATCCACTCGTCGGAGGTGTCGACACGCGCCGCCAGCTCCTCATTGGTCATGATCCGCTCGGGCAGGTAGCTGCCCGAGCCGATCAGAAGCGTGCGTCTCGTCATGCCGTAGCCACCACCTTCTGCTCGTCCGCCGCCTTGTCGAAGCCGACCGCCGCCAGCTCGCGCTTGACCGTTTCCAGGAATCCGTGGCGCGCCATGTCGGCCGCCACCCCGATGGCATTGGCGAAGCCCAGGGCGTCGGTGCCGCCGTGGCTCTTCACGGCGATGCCGTTCAATCCGAGGAACACCGCGCCGTTGTAGCGGCGCGGGTCCATGCGCTGCCGAAGCTGTCCGACCGCCGGGCGCGCCAGCAGATAGCCGATCTTCGACAGCAGCGAACTCCCGAACGCGTCGCGCAGAAACTGGCCGATCAGCCGAGCGGTCCCCTCTGCCGTCTTGAGCGCGATGTTGCCGGAGAAGCCGTCGGTCACCACCACGTCGACAGTGCCCGCAGGGATGTCATCGCCTTCGACAAATCCGTGAAAGTCGAACGGCATGTTCTTGATCCCGCGCAAAATAGTTGCCGCCTCCCGGATCGCCTCATGGCCCTTCTGCTCCTCGCTTCCGACGTTCAGCAGGCCGACCATCGGCCGCTCCAGTCCGAGCACCGTGCGTGCGAAGATCTGCCCCATCACGGCGAACTGCACGAGATTGGTCGCGTCGCAGTCGATGTTGGCACCGAGGTCGAGCATCGCACTCTCGCCGCGCAAGGTGGGAAACACCCCGGCGATGGCCGGCCGGTCGATGCCCGGGACCGGCCGAAGCACGAACTTCGCCATCGCCATCAGGGCGCCGGTGTTACCGGCCGAAACCACGCAATCGGCCTTGCCATCGCCCACGAGATCGATCGCAAGCCGCATGCTGGAGCCCCTGCCGGTGCGCAGCGCGGCGGATGGCTTGTCGGCGGCGCCGATGGCTTTCTCGGTGTGGACGATCTGTGGCGACCCCTTCTTGAGCCGACGGGTCCTCTGCAGCAGCGGCTGGATGCGCGCCTCGTCACCAACCATGATGAACTGCAGATGCGGGTCGCGCTCGAGCGCGACCTCCGCGCCCTGGATGACCATGTCCGGGGCACGGTCGCCACCCATCGCATCGACCGCGATTCTCAGAGCATGCGACACTGCGAGATCCTCACTGAAACCCGACCAGTGTACTGCAATTCCCCTCCCCGCGCCGAAAAGGCGCGCCGGTCGACGGAGCTGTCCAGGAGCCGGCACCGCCATGGCGCCGAAGCCCTACCCATCGCGTCGCCCACTTCAACGCGCGGAAAGCCGCTGCTTCATACGGCATATCCGGACGGCGCCACAAGAACGTTACGCTTTCTTGACGGTGCGACCCCTGAGAGCAGCCAGCTCCGAGAAGGGCGAGCGGTTGCCTGGGTCATCCGATTCGGTGCCGATCTCGACCGGGGCTACTCCCTCGGCGCGCGGATAGGGGTCAAGGGCCAAGCCAAAAGTCTGCGCGGCGATCTCGCCGATGTCGAGACTGCCGCCGGACACCGGCTCCGGCGCCTCGGCCATCGGGTCGAGGTCGACCTCAACGCCGTCCAGTTCGCCGGAGTCGTCGAACAGTTCATGCACATCGGCTCGCACGGCTGCCGGCACCGGTTCCATTGTCGCCACGCAGGTCTGCACCACCTCGGCGGTAAGCGGCCCGCTCACCTCGATCCAGCCGCTCTCGGGGCGCCGGCGCACCGTCAGTTCGGCGGCGAAACTGTGCACCGCCACCAACTCGAATCGCTGGGCAAGCGCCGCCCGCGCCGCGGCGTCCGGCCGCAGCGAGACCGTCAGCGGGGCGCCGGTGACCCGATCGAGGCGCACCGGGTGCGACAGTTCCGGTTCCTCTGCCGTCATGCCGTCACTCCCGGGTCGGGGAATCTTACGCGGCCGGCGGCAAGGTCGTCGGGCGCCTGCGCGGCCAACGCCGTCGCCGATGCCGACACGTAACGTGCCAGCCGCACCGCCTCCTGATGTTCTACCTCGGCACCGTAGACGTTACGCGCCAGTGCGGCAGCGAGACCGGCGGAAGCGGGATTCGCCAGCGCCTCGTCATAGGCTGCGGTCCGTCCGTAAAATGCCCGGATCATGTCCTTAACGCGCTTGCCGACGGACATGTCGCCGACCCCCATGGCCCGCAATGTGCGATCCATGTCGTAGAACAGGACATCGAAGAATTCCTGCGCAAGGGCGCCCTCACCCGCATCGGTCAGCCGGCGGATCACCAGGTGCGCATGCAGGACAAGCATGTCGAACCGCTCCTCGAATCCATCGGTCACCGCGTAGTCGATGTAGAATGCGGGATGCCGTGCCTGCTCGACCACCGCCCCGTACAGGGCCTCGGCCGGCCGTTGCAGACGTCGCCCCTTGAAAAGCCGCTCGAAAACCATTTCTCTCCCTGCTACCGGGGCGCCATACGATAGCGCTGACCCGATCCCTGACACGACGGCCGGCGCAATGCTCCCCATGCGATTCCGATACGCACTTGCCTTCGCCGTGACGCTCGGCCTTGCCGCCTGCCAGGCGCAGGTCGCCACGCACGGAAACTTGGTCGACCCTGACGCGCTTGCCAAGGTGGAACCCGGACGAAGCGATCAGGGGGCGGTGCTCAGCCTGCTCGGATCGCCCTCGACCCGCGGCAACTTCTCCGAACCGACCTGGTACTACATCGGCCAGCGAACCGAACGGATGGCCTTCTACAAACCGGAAACCATCGACCGGAAGGTGATCTACATCGACTTCGAGCCGAGCGGCACCGTGAAATCGATCGGTGCACTCGATCTCCAGGATGGCAGCAAGGTCGCCTACGTCACCCGTGAGACGCCGACTGCCGGGCAGCGGATCACCCTGATCAAGCAGTTGATCGGCAACATCGGTCGTTTCAACCCCACCTCGGAATGACGCGCCCGTAGCGGCCGGCGGCATCGGCCCCGGTGTCGCCGAAAACGACGAGGGCCCCGGGACGGATCCCGGAGCCCTCGCCGATCGAAGTTCGACGCTCCGTCAGGCCGCGAGCGCGGCCAGCAGCAGCAATGCCACGATGTTGATGATCTTGATCATCGGGTTGATCGCCGGACCGGCGGTATCCTTGTAGGGATCGCCGACGGTGTCGCCAGTCACCGCGGCCTTGTGGGCCTCGGAGCCCTTGCCGCCGTGGTGGCCTTCCTCGATGTACTTCTTGGCATTGTCCCAGGCGCCGCCGCCGGCGGTCATCGAGATCGCGACGAAGATGCCGGTGACGATGGTGCCGAGAAGCATGGCGCCGACCGTGGTGAATGCGGCCGACTGGCCGGCCACCCACAGGATCACGAAGTACACCACCGGCGGTGCGAGCACCGGCAGCAGCGACGGCGCGATCATCTCCTTGATGGCGGCCTTGGTCAGCATATCCACGCAGCGGGCGTAGTCCGGCTTGTCGGTGCCGGCCATGATGCCCGGCTTCTCGCGGAACTGCCGGCGAACCTCCTCGACGACCGCACCGCCGGCCCGGCCGACGGCCTGCATGCCGAGGGCGCCGAACAGGTAAGGCAGCATGCCGCCGATGAACAGGCCGATCACCACGAACGGATCCTGCAGGCGGAACTGCACGTCCAGGTTCGGGAAGTAGTGGCGAAGGTCCTCAGTGTAGGCCGCGAACAGCACGATCGCGGCGAGGCCGGCGGAGCCGATGGCGTAGCCCTTGGTGACCGCCTTGGTAGTGTTGCCGACGGCGTCGAGGGCGTCGGTGATCTTGCGCACTTCGGCCGGCAGGTCGGCCATCTCGGCGATGCCGCCAGCGTTGTCGGTGACCGGGCCGTAGGCGTCAAGCGCCACCACCATGCCGGCCAGCGCCAGCATCGTGGTCGCCGCCACGGCGATGCCGAACACGCCGGCACAGAGGTAGGAGGCGATGATGCCGAAGGCGATGATCAGCGCCGGGATCGCGCAGGCTTCCATCGACACCGCGAGACCCTGGATGACGTTGGTGCCGTGGCCGGTCTCCGATGACTTCGCGACGGACCGGACCGGGCGGAACTCGGTCGAGGTGTAGTACTCGGTCACCCAGACCAGCAGGCCGGTCACCACCAGCCCGACCAGGGCGCAGTAGAACAGCAGGCGGCCGTTGATGACCTGGTCGCCCATCTGGATCGGATCGCTGACCCCGAACATCGAGAAGGTGACGACGGCGACCAGCACCGCCGACAGCACGGCGCTGGCGATCAGGCCCTTGTAGAGGGCCGTCATGATCTTGCCGCTGGCGCCGAGCTTCACGAAGAAGGTGCCGGCGATCGAGGCCAGGATGCAGACGGCGCCGATGGCCAGTGGATACACCATGAGCTGCTGCACCGCCGCCCCGGTGAAGAAGATCGCCGCCAGCAGCATCGTGGCGACCACGGTGACCGCGTAGGTCTCGAACAGGTCGGCGGCCATGCCGGCGCAGTCGCCGACGTTGTCGCCGACGTTGTCGGCGATCACGGCCGGGTTGCGGGGGTCATCCTCGGGGATGCCGGCCTCGACCTTGCCCACCAGGTCGGCGCCGACGTCGGCGCCCTTGGTGAAGATGCCGCCGCCGAGACGCGCGAAGATCGAGATCAGCGAGGCGCCGAAGCTGAGGGCCACCAGTGCCTCGAGAATCTTCCGCAGCCCTGCCGGATCGGCATGGTCATAGATCCCCGCCAGCACCAGATAGTAGCCGGTGACGCCGAGCAGCCCGAGGCCGACCACCAGCATGCCGGTGACCGCGCCGGACTTGAAGGCGACGTCGAGCGCCTGGACCATGCCCTGGGTTGCCGCCTGGGCGGTGCGGACGTTCGCCCGCACCGAGACGTTCATGCCGATATACCCGGCCGCGCCCGACAGCACGGCCCCGATGACGAAGCCGACAGCGACGGCGAAGCCGAGGGTCAGCACGAGGATGACCGTCACCACCACGCCGACGATGCCGATCGTCGTGTACTGGCGGTTGAGGTAGGCGCTGGCGCCCTCCTGGATCGCGGCGGCGATCTCCTGCATGCGCGGGGAGCCGGCGGAAGCGGCCATAATCGACCGGCTAGCCCACCAGCCATAGGCCAGCGCTGCGAGTCCGCAGACGATGACGAACAACATCAATCCACTCATGGATGGAAACCCTTCCTCCCTTTCGGAGCCCGGTCCGCGAGGTCGAGGCGACCCGCGGTGGGGCGTATTGGCTCGTCTGCGGGTGCGGCACGCCTTTCGGCGCCGCCGCATCCGGCCGCGAAGCGCGCGGAAGATACCAAAATCCGAGGTCGCTGCAAACGCGTGGCACCGGCCGCCGGACGCCCTCAGGCGGTAACGGGCTGCCAGCGCAGGCGGTACCAGAGTAGTGCGGCGATGACGAGCGCGACCAGCGGCAGCACCGCGAGGTTCAGCATCTGCCAGCCGAAGGCGTGGTTCAGCGCGCCCGAGGAGAATGCCGCGACGGTCGAGCTGGTGAACACCAGGAAGTCACCCAGGCCCTGGACCTTGGCCTTCTCCTCCGACCGGTAGGCGGTGGTGAGCAGCGTCGTGCCGCCGATGAACAGGAAGTTCCAGCCGATGCCGAGCAGCACGAGGCCCGAGAAGAACTGCAGCAGCTCGATGCCGGAGACGTTGATGGCGATGCACACCAGGTAGGCGAGCGCGCCGGCCAGCATCACCGGGATCACCCCGAATCGCTGGATCAGGTTGCCGGTGAAGAACGACGGCAGGAACATTCCCACCGCGTGCCATTGGATGACGAAGGCGGCGTCGTGGAACGCGAAGCCGCAGGCGATCATCGCCAGTGGCGTGGCGGTCATCAGGAAGGTCATGCAGCCGTAACCAACCATCGCCCCCAGGATGGCAACGATGAAGACCGGCTGCCGGACGATCTCGCCCAGAGGCCGCCCGCTGGTCGCCCGCTCCGCCGCCGTCGGCGCCGGGATCTGCACGAACAGCAGGAACAGCCAGGAGACCGACTGCACGATGGCGATCACCACGAAGGTCCCGGCGAATGGAATCGGCGCCAGCAGGTCGTGCGACCATTTGGCCAGCTCCGGCCCGGCCAGGGCGGCGACGACTCCGCCCGCCAGCACCAGCGAGATTGCTCGCGGCCGGAACGCCTCGCTGGCGGTGTCGGCTGCGGCATAGCGATACAGGATGGCGAAGCCCTGGAACGAGCCGATCAGCATCGAGCCGACGCAGAACAGCGCGAAGTTGTTCTGCAGCACCGCCAGCGCCGCCACCGCCGCGCCGGCGACGCCGATCAGCACCCCGGTGGCGAATCCGATCCGCCGCCCGACGCGCCGCATGTACAGCGACGCCGGCATGGCGGTCATCATGGTGGCCATGAACTGCAGCGACAGCGGCAGCGTCGCCCAGGCCGGGTCCGGCGCCAGGTTGTGCCCGGTGAGCGCCGTCACGGTCATGTTCATGGTCATGCTGGTCATCGCCAATGCCTGGCAGATGGCGAGCAGCACGACGTTCCGCATGGCCGGATCGCGAACCGACATGAGGGGGACTCCCGACGAGGAATTCGTTCCGGACCACGGCCCGATTGGGCGTCAGTTGAGCGGTCGCTCGAAGAGGTCCGAGAACAGGAGGTTCACCACATACCCCTTCCCGATCGTCTCGTCGATCTTGGCGAGCAGGCGGTCCTTGAGAAACTGCCGGTCGCCGATTCCAGGCGCCACCCCGAGCGACGCGAGCGCATGGGTATAGGTGATGAACATGTCGATCAGCCGCGGAAGCTGGGCGTTCACATAGGCTTGCTTCTCGCCGGGCTCGACCTCCAGCAGGATGTGCATGACCAGGAAGCGATCGACATTGCCATTCGTGAACAGCGGTATGGTGATCGGCTCGATGTCGATCATGGTGGTCTGGGAAGGCTTGTCGGATTCGGCCTGCTCCGCCTCCGAGACCTCGATCCCGAGCAGGTTGCGGATCGGGACCGGTACCATGGCAGGCGCGAAGGTCACGGCCGCGAAGCCGCCACCGCCGATCAGCGCCGCCAGCACCACGAGGATGACGATGACCTTCATCCGGCCCTTGCGTCCGTGCGATCAGAAATGGCTCCACCCCCCGCGTTCATAGCCATCCAGCGACCCGCCGTCGGGCCCGACGACCCGCACCCCGGCACCGGCCTCGATCGCGCCCACCCGCGTTACCGCGACCCCCGCCGTCGCCGCCGCCTCGATTACCCGGCCGCGCGCCGCGGCGGGAGCGGTGAACAGCAGCTCGTAGTCGTCACCGCCGGTCAGGGCAGCGTGCCTCAGATCCGGCCGACCGTCGATCCGGCGCCGCGTCGCCAGCGACAGCGGCACCTGTTCCGCTTCGACCACCACCGCCACGCTGGAGCGCCGTGCGATGTGCCCGGCGTCCTGCACCAGGCCGTCGGAGACATCGAGGGCGGCGCTCGCCAGGCCGACCAGCGCCGGCCCCAGGGCAGTGCGCGGCTGCGGCAGGTGATAGCGCCCCGCCAGGAAGGCATTGTCGTCGGACGACGAGCCGGCGGCACCGGTGAGGACGGCAAGGCCGAACGCCGAGTCGCCGATGCTGCCGCTGACCCAGAGATCGTCGCCGGGCCGGGCGCCCGAGCGTCGCAGCGGGCGCTCGCGCGGCACCGCCCCGAAGGCGGTGACGGACACCATGATCGGCCCCGGAGTCGACACGCTGTCGCCGCCCAGCAGGTGGATGCCGAACTCCTCCTGGTCGTGCCGCAGCCCCTCGGCGAAGCCTTCGAGCCAGCGCTCCGGATCGGCCAGGTCGCGCGGCAACGCCAGCACCAGGGTGTAGCCGTAAGGGCGTGCACCCATGGCGGCGAGGTCGGAGAGATTGACCCGCAGCGCCTTGCGGGCGATCAGCCCGGCCGGGTCCGCCGCCAGGAAATGCACGCCGGCGACCAGTGCGTCGACGGTGACGACCCAGGCGGAGCCGTCCGGCGCCTCCGGCAGCAAGGCCGCGTCGTCGGTCAGCCCGAACGCCCCGGCCGCGCCACGGCTCAATGGCGCGAAGAAGCGGTCGATCCGCTCGAACTCACCGAGCCGCATGGGCCTCCGGCGCAATCACGACGATCCGCCCCTTCCGGTGCCCGACAACTCGTCCTCGCGCAACACCCGCGCGATCCTGTCGAGCACCCCGTTGACCAGCGCCGGCTCACGCCCGGCGAAGAAAGCGTGCGCGAGGTCGACATACTCGCTGATGGCGACCCGCACCGGCACCTCGGAGACCGACAGCAGTTCGTAGGCGCCGAGCCGCATGATGGCGCGCAACACCACCTCCAGCCGCTCCAGATGCCCCTCGGGCTGCAGGCAGTCCGCCAGCATGCGGTCGATCACCGGCATCTCGCCGGCCACCCCCAGCACCAGCCGCTCGAAGAACCTGGGGTCGGCCGGCGCCATGTCGCCGCCCTCGATCAGCCCGGAGAAGCGGCGGTCGACGAACTCCGGCACCACCTCATGCGCGCTCTTGCCGGCGACCTCCATCTCATAGAGCGCCTGCGCCGCCGCCAGCCGGGCGGTGGTGCGCGGCGCCGAGCGGGCGCTCTTCGGAACGGCCTTGGGCTTCGGCGGCGGCTGGTCGGCGGTCATACGAGCTCGAAACGCTTCTTGAGTGCGATCATCGCCAGGCAGGCCTCGGCGGCGTCACGGCCCTTGTTCTTCTTCTCGACGGAGGCCCGCGCCCAGGCCTGCTCGCCGTTCTCGACCGTCAGGATCCCGTAGCCGACCGCCATGGCCTCGCCGACAGCGAGGTACTGCAGGCCGCGCGCGCTCTCGCTGCAGACGTAGTCGTAATGCGTGGTCTCGCCACGGATCACGCAGCCCAGCGCGATGTAGCCGTCATAGGCGACGGTGCCCTTGAGATTGGCGCGGTGGGCAAAGCCGATGGCCGCCGGAATCTCGAAGGCGCCGGGAACCGCCACCCGGTCATAGGCCACGCCGGCGGCGTCGAGATGCGCGGTCGCCCCCTTCACCAGTTCGTCGGCGAGGTCCTCGTAGAACCGCGCCTCGATGATCAGCACCTTGGTCATGCCACGGGTTCTCCCTCACGCTCTCAGTCGATGCGCGGCAGGGCGCGCTGGTCGATCACCGACAAGCCGTAGCCCTCGAGCCCGATGATCGTTCGCTTGGTGTTCGACAGCAGCACCATCTCATGGATGCCGAGGTCGAGCAGGATCTGGGCGCCGACGCCGTAGTCGCGCAGCTCGTTCTCCGGAGTGCGGCCCTCGGCCTGGGCGCGCAGCCTGGCCTTCACGCGATCCGACAGCGCGGTCGCGGTCGGCTCGCGGATCAGCACCACGACGCCGCGGCCGGCCTCGCCGATCGCCTGCATGGCGGCCTGCAGTTCGCCACCGCCGCGCTGGCCGGAGCGGTCGCCGAGGACATCCTCGAGAACGCTCAGCGCGTGCATGCGCACCAGCACCGGCTCCGCCGTGGTGATGTCGCCCTTCACCAGGACGACATGCTCGGCGTAGGTGATCCGGTTGGTGTAGACGATCATCCGCCAACCGCCGCCGAAACGGCTGTCGAGCGACGTCTCGACCGCGCGCTGCACCACGCTCTCGGTGCGCCGACGGTAGCCGATCAGGTCGGCGATGGTGGCGATCTTGAAGCCGTGGAACTGCGCGAAGGTCACCAGATCCGGCAACCGCGCCATGGTGCCGTCGTCGTTCATGATCTCGCAGATCACGCCCGACGGGTTCAGCCCCGCCATGCGGGCGATATCGACCACCGCCTCGGTATGGCCGGCCCGCACCAGGGTGCCGCCGTCGCGCGCCAGAAGCGGAAACACATGGCCCGGCGTGACGATGTCCTCGCGGCCGTGCGCCGGGTCGATCGCCACCTGGATGGTGTGGGCGCGGTCGTGGGCGGAGATGCCGGTGGTGACACCCTCGCGCGCCTCGATCGACACCGTGAAGGCGGTCTCGTGCCGGGTGCCGTTGCGCGACGACATCAGCGGCAGGCCCAGGCGCTCGATGCGCTCCCGCGTCATCGACAGGCAGATCAGGCCACGCGCGTGCTTGGCCATGAAGTTGATCGCCTCGGGCGTGACCATCTGCGCCGGGATGCACAGGTCGCCCTCGTTCTCCCGGTCCTCGTCGTCGACCAGGATGAACATGCGGCCCGAGCGCGCCTCCTCCACGACCTCCTCGATCGAGGAGAGCGCACCCCGGTAGACACTGGAGAGACTGTCGGCCATGTCCGCGATCACCTGCCGCCGGCGGCGGCGCTGGTGGAAAGAAGGCGCGCAACGTACCGTGCGAGCGGATCCACTTCCATATTCAAAACATCCCCGGGCCGGCGATGGCGGAAGGTCGTGTGGCCCCAGGTGTGCGGGATCAGATTGATCCAGAACCGCCGCCCCTGGACGCCGTTCACCGTCAACGAGACGCCGTCCAGGGCAACCGACCCCTTCTCCGCCACCAGGCCCTCCAGACCGTCCGGAGCCAGCACCTGGATGCGATGGCTGTCGCCGACCTGCTCGACGCCCTCCAGAACCGCGAGCCCGTCGACATGGCCGGTGACCACATGTCCGCCCATCTCGTCGCCGAGCCGCAGCGAGCGCTCCAGGTTGACTTCGGTGCCGGCCGACCAGGTTCCGATCGAGGTGCGCGACAGGCTTTCGTCGGAGACGTCGACGGCGAACCAGCCGCCGCCGTCCGCGGGTCCCCTGTCGACGACAGTCATGCAGGCGCCGCCGCAGGAAATCGACGCGCCGATCGCCACGCCCGCCATGTCGTAGGCGGTGGCGATCTCGATGCGGGTGTCGCCGCGGCGCTCGATCGAGCGGACGCGACCGACGTCAGTGACGATGCCGGTGAACATGGCGGCGAACTTAGGCGCGTCGGCGGTAGGTTTCCAGCACATCCGCGCCGAGGATCGAGGATCCGGCCGGCACGAAGCCCGGTGCGGCGTCAGGCGTCGGCACGCCGAGCGGGTCGACCGCCGCCCGGCCGTCGCCGCCGAGCAGGATCGGGGCCCGGTACCAGTGCAGTTCGTCGATCATGTCGCTTGCGACGAAGGATCCCGCCACCGCGGCGCCGCCTTCGACCAGCAGCCGGCCGATCCCGCGCGCCGCCAAGGCAGCCAGGACCGCCGGCACCGCCGGCCGGCCGGCGGCGTCTCCCGCCACCTGGATGACCTGAACGCCGCACAGGCGGAGCGCCATCGCCGCGGGAGCATCCGATGCGCTCGTCATCACCAAGATCGGCGTCTCGGCCGCTCCCCGCACGAGTTTCGCCGACGCCGGCAGACGCAGCCCCCGATCCAGGACCACGCGTACCGGCGAACGGCCGCCGAGGCCCGGGGCCCGGCAGGTCAGCTCAGGATCGTCCGCCAGCACGGTGCCGATGCCGACCAGGATGGCGTCGAAGCGCGCCCGCATCGCGTGGGCATGCGCCCGCGCCGCCGGTCCGGTGATCCAGCGGCTGGCCCCCGAGGCGGTGGCGATGCGGCCGTCGAGCGAAGTGGCAAGCTTGAGCGTCACATGTGGCCGGCCGGCCTGGACGCGCGACAGGAAGCCGGCGTTCGTCGCTGCCGCGGCGGCAGCTCCGGGACCGACCTCGACGACGATTCCGGCCTGCCGCAGGATCGCGAAGCCGCCGCCGTCGACGCGCGGGTCCGGGTCGCGCAGCGCCGCCACCACCCGCACGACCCCGGCGGCGGCCAGCGACTCGGCGCAGGGCGGGGTGCGGCCGTGATGGGCACAGGGCTCCAACGTCACATAAGCGGTTGCGCCGCGCGCCGCGGCACCGGCCTGTGTCAGCGCTACAGCCTCGGCGTGCGGCCGGCCGCCGGCGGCGGTACGGCCGCGTCCGACCACCCGGCCGTCGCGGACCAGCACGCAGCCGACGGGCGGGTTCTCGGCAGTGTCGCCGATCGCCCGCCGCGCCAGCCGCAGCGCCAGCGCCATCCATCTGAGATCCTCGGCGGCGTCGCTCACCGAGCCGGCCCTCCGCCGGTCAGTCGCGATCGCGATCGCGGTCGAGATCGCCGCCGGTCTGGATGTTCTCCACGAAGTTCTCGAAGTCCTTGGCCTCGCGGAAGTTCTTGTAGACCGAGGCGAAGCGGACATAGGCGACCTGGTCGACGTTGGCGAGCGCGTCCATGACCATCTCGCCGATCACGTCGGACGGGATCTCGCTCTCGCCCATGCTTTCCAGCCGGCGCACGATCCCGGTGGTCAGGCGCTCGATCCGCTCGGGGTCGATCGGCCGCTTGCGCAACGCGATCTGGATCGACCGGGCGAGCTTGTCGCGGTCGAACGGCACCCGCTTGCCGGTCTTCTTCAGCACCGTGAGCTCGCGCAGCTGCACGCGCTCGAAGGTGGTGAAGCGGGCGCCGCAGGCCGGGCAGAATCGGCGGCGGCGGATGGCGGTGTTGTCCTCGGTCGGGCGCGAGTCCTTCACCTGGGTGTCGTCATTGCCGCAGAACGGGCAGCGCATTGCCTGTGATCTCCCCTCGCCTAGCTACCAGTCAGCCGAGATCCGCATAGATCGGAAACCGTCGGCACAGTTCCTCGACCCGCCCGCGCACGGCCGTCTCGACCTGGGCGTCGCCCTCCGGGTTGCGGGCCAGCGCATCCATGACATCGCCGATCATCGCCCCGATCTGCCGGAACTCGGCAACGCCGAAGCCGCGGGTGGTGCCGGCCGGGGTGCCGAGCCGGATGCCGGACGTCACCGTCGGCTTCTCCGGATCGAAGGGCACGCCGTTCTTGTTGCAGGTGATGCCGGCGCGCTCGAGCGCGATCTCCGTGTCGCGCCCCTTCAGCCCCTTCGGCCGCAGGTCGACCAGCATCAGGTGGCTGTCGGTGCCGCCCGAGACGATCGCCAGGCCGCGCTGCTCGAGCGTCAACGCCAGCGCCTGGGCGTTGTCGACCACCGCCTGCGCATAAGCCTTGAACTCCGGGCGCAGCGCCTCGGCGAACGACACCGCCTTGGCGGCGATCACATGCATCAGCGGCCCGCCCTGCAGTCCCGGGAACACCGCCGAGTTGATCTTCTTGCCCAGGTCGGGGTCGATCGACAGGACCATGCCGCCGCGCGGCCCGCGCAGGGTCTTGTGGGTGGTGGTGGTGACCACATCGGCATGCGGCAGCGGCGTGGGGTATACCCCGCCCGCCACCAGCCCCGCGAAATGCGCCATGTCGACCATCAGGTAGGCGCCGACCGCGTCGGCGATCGCCCGGAACCGCGGGAAGTCGATGATCCGCGAATAGGCCGAGCCGCCGGCGATGATCAGCTGCGGCCGGTGCTCCCGGGCGAGCGCCTCGACCTGATCGTAGTCGATCCGGCCGTCACTCTCCTTCAGCCCGTAGCCGATCGCCTTGAACCACTTGCCCGACTGGTTCGGCGCCGCGCCATGAGTCAGATGGCCGCCGGCGTCGAGAGACATGCCCAGGATGGTGTCGCCCGGCTTCAGCAAGGCCATGAACACCGCCTGGTTGGCCTGCGCGCCGGAATGCGGCTGGACGTTCGCGAAGGCGCAGTCGAACAGCCGCGTGGCGCGCTCGATTGCCAGTCGCTCAGCGACATCGACATACTCGCACCCACCGTAGTAGCGACGACCCGGATAGCCTTCCGCATACTTGTTGGTCAGCACCGATCCCTGGGCCTCCAGGACGGCGCGCGACACGATGTTCTCGGAGGCGATCAACTCGATCTGCTTGCGCTGGCGGGTCAGTTCGCCGGTCAATGCCGCGAGCAGTTCCGGATCCGCGGTGGCGAGATGGTCGCCGAAGAAGGCGGACGCGTCGGTGTGGTTCATGGCAGCCGTTGTCATAGGATGTTTGTCTCGCACGGTCGGATCTGTTGTCAGGATGCGCCCGCCAGCGGCGGAGGCGTGCCGAGCTTCTCGACACGGGGAATGTGGCGGTCACCGGCGAAGGGGGTCTGCAGGAACACCCGCAGCGCCTCCCTGGCAACTTCGACGCCGATCAGACGCTCCCCGAACGCAATGACATTTGCATCGTTGTGCTCACGCGCCAGCCGCGCGCTGGTCGCATCGCAGCACAGCGCTGCGCGCACCCAGGGGTACCGGTTGGCCGCCATGCTGATGCCGATGCCGGAGCCGCACACCGCCACGCCGCGCGCGGCCTTGCCCTCGGCCAGGGCAGCGGCGAGGCGGTAGCCGTAGTCGGGATAGTCCACCGACGCCGGGGAATTCGTCCCCAGGTCCAGGACGGCGAATCCCAGGCGCCGCGCCTCGTCGCTCAACGCCGCCTTGAGCGCCAGCCCGGCATGGTCGGACGCCAGCGCGATGACCTCTTCGCTCATTGGCCGGGACACTCCTTCGAGTCGAACAAGCCCCCATATACGCCGAATCCGAGGCCGCTGGCCACTACTCGTGGCATTGGTCACCGACCACCCACCGTCCGCCACCAGCCGGTCGGGAGCTTCGCCATCGCCGGGGTTATCAAGATATTCATCGTCAACAGATAGATTACAAACAGGGATACGGAGAATGGTTCATCTGTCTTTTAACGCGTTTTATGGCCGCTCCGCGTTGACTTATCGATATTGTCGTGCCAACTACATTACAGTATCCCTAACCCACAACTGGTTACATTCATGTCCGACGAAGCGATGAAGGACGAAACGGGAGGAAAATCTCTGATCGAGATGACAACTTCCGTCGTCGCCGCCTATCTGAGCAACAATTCGATCGCCACCAGCCAGATATCGGAGGTGATCCAGAACGTGCACGGCGCCTTCAAAGGCCTGTCCGGCAACCGGGGCGATCCGGAGCCGGAGCCGCTGAAGCCGGCCGTTCCGATCAAGCGGTCTGTGACGCCCGACTACATCGTGTGCCTCGAAGATGGCAAGCAGTTGAAGATGCTGAAGCGGCATCTGCGCACGACGTACGATATGACGCCGGACGATTATCGCGCCAAGTGGGGCTTGCCGGCCGACTATCCGATGGTGGCGCCCAACTATGCGCAGCAGCGTTCCGACTTCGCCAAGAAGATCGGCCTGGGCCGCCAGAGCACACGACGCGCGGGTCGCCGCAAGACCACCTGAGCCTTGAGACGGCCGTCAGCCGCAGACACCGCGGCGTCGGCTTCGCCACCGCCGGATCGACGGGCGGCCGGCTCTAGGGACGGCCGCCCGTTCGCTTTTTTTCCAGGACGTATTGCAGCTTGCGCAGCGCTGTCCGGCGGAGCATGGCCTCGCCGCTGGCCGGGCTTCCGACGATCGACACCTCGGTTCCCGTTCCGGTGTCGATGGCGCTGACCTTCACATATGACCCGACGGTCACGAACTCGAAGATCACGCCCTCGCCCTGCCCGCTGGCCATCGCCCCACCCTTCCCGCCGTTGGACCTCCGGGTCCGTCGGCGTATATACAGCCAGATCACCGTCGATTCGAGGAGCAGCAGATGAACCCGCCCTTGGCCGCGACCGCGGAACGTCCCGCCGCACCATCCTCCGGCCGGCCCGACTTCGCCTGGGACGACCCCTTGCTCCTCGATGATCAGCTCAGCGAGGACGAGCGCATGGTGCGCGACGCCGCGCGCGCCTATTGCCAGGACAAGCTCCTGCCGCGGGTGCGCGAGGCGTTCCGCAACGAGGTGTTCCACCGCGAGATCATGAACGAGCTCGGCGCGCTCGGATTCCTCGGCTCCACCATCGGCGAGGAGTACGGCGGCGCCGGCGTTAACTACGTGTCCTACGGACTGGTCGCCCGCGAGGTCGAACGGGTCGATTCCGGGTACCGCTCGGCGATGAGCGTGCAGTCGAGCCTGGTGATGCACCCGATCCACGCCTACGGATCGGAAGCGCAGCGCCGCAAGTATCTGCCGAAGCTGGCCACCGGCGAATGGGTCGGATGCTTCGGCCTCACCGAGCCCGACCACGGCTCCGACCCCGGCGGCATGAAGACCCGCGCCGTCAAGGTCGACGGCGGCTACAAGGTCTCCGGCGCCAAGATGTGGATCACCAACTCGCCGATCGCCGACGTGTTCGTGGTCTGGGGCAAGACCGAGGACGGGGTGATCCGCGGCTTCGTGCTGGAAAAGGGCATGCCGGGCCTGTCGGCTCCGAAGATCGAGGGCAAGTTCAGCCTGCGCGCCTCGGTCACCGGCGAGATCGTCATGGACGGCGTGTTCGTGCCCGAGGAAAACCTGCTGCCGAACGTCAGCGGCCTCAAGGGTCCGTTCGGATGCCTCAACAAGGCGCGCTACGGCATCTCCTGGGGCGCGCTCGGCGCCGCCGAGGCGTGCTGGCACGCCGCCCGGCAATACACCATGGACCGCAAGCAGTTCGGCCGGCCGCTGGCCGCCAACCAGCTGGTCCAGAAGAAGCTGGCCGACATGCAGACCGAGATCACCATCGGCCTGCAGGCCTGCCTGCGTCTCGGCAGGTTGATGGACGAAGGACGCGCGGCACCGGAGGCGATCTCGCTCTGCAAGCGGAACTCCTGCGGCAAGTCGCTCGATATCGCCCGCACCGCCCGTGACATGCATGGCGGCAACGGCGTGTCCGACGAGTACCACGTGATCCGCCATGTCATGAACCTCGAGGCGGTGAACACCTACGAGGGCACCCACGACGTGCACGCGTTGATCCTCGGGCGGGCGCAGACCGGCCTGCAGGCTTTCAGCTGATCCCGCCTGCCGGGTACATTCTTACGCTCTGGGGGCGCCTGCGGGCGCCCTCACGATTCCGGCCCTATTGCCTGGGCTGGAGACCGGCGCAGGCGGCCGCGAGCGCAGCCTGGTCGGGATCGGAGAGCGGCTGGCCGTTGAACGTCATCCTGCCGGCGGCGATGTCATAGGTCACGGTGCCGACCGACGCCTCGCCGCGCGGTGCCAGCGGCGAGGTCGACGGCACCCCATACTGCCGCAGCAGGTCGACCGTCAGGTTGATCGTGATCTCGTTCGGTGCGGCGATACGCGCCTGACCGGGCAGGTCGGCGGGCGTTACCGGGTTGCCGCGCGCATCGACCCCAGCCTTGTATGCGACGTCCGCGGCCGGGCGGTGCTGCACGAGGCGCTGGCAGTCCGCGGGGGAGATCCTGATCTCACTGGTCGAACCGGTCTGGGCGGATGCTCGGGATCCGATTGCTGCCAAAACAGAAATCAATATTAACAAAATCCTAACCATTAACCCCTCCGAAAGTGGAAATGGGTCACAATGATACCGTCCGCCGCCACACATTTGACCGAAAATTGTTCGTCAGGTGGAAAAAGTGGTCGACGACCTTCGATCGGTATCGTATGTTCTCGCTCGAAACAAAAAAAGACCGCACCGGCAACGCCGGCACGGCCCGAGTTTAGGGAGGAAACGCCATCAGGCGTTCGTGATCGGTCACCCGATCAACACAAAGAACCTAGGCCTACAGTTTTAAGGTGGCAAGAGCAAATCTGCTTTTGCCGCTTTCTTTTTTGGCACATTGCATTTTCAAGTTCAAATCTTGAGCATTTGCTTCGAAATGGGCAGGCGACTGCTCAAATATCGATCAGTCGACGATCGCCCTCACCAGGCCCGAACAGCCTGGCGGAACGAATAGAAATCCCCGGAAACCAGGAAGTAGACGCCGGCCCACAGAACGCCTGCGATCACCGTCGCGGCGAGCGCCTTGCGCAACAGATGCGGTTGCCTGGGCGCACTGCTGGCGTGACCCTTGCCGAGTTCGGCGTCATCCGGAACCGCGACCCCGACCGGCAGGGCGAGGAAGAACACGAGCCACCACAGCAGCACGTAGACGACGATGGCTGAGGCGATGTCCATCCGGGCTCAGACCTCTTCCAGTTCGACCAGGGTGCCGCAGAAGTCCTTCGGATGCAGGAACAGCACCGGCTTTCCGTGGGCGCCGATCCTCGGTTCGCCGTCGCCGAGCACCCTGGCGCCGCCGGCCTTCAGGCGATCCCGGGCAGCCCGGATATCGTCGACCTCGTAGCAGACATGGTGGATCCCGCCGCCCGGCGACTTCGCCAGGAAGCCGGTGATCGGCGAGCCCTCGCCCAGCGGATGCAACAGCTCGACCTTGGTGTTCGGGAGTTCGACGAAGACCACGGTCACCCCGTGCTCCGGGAGATCCTGGGGCGGCGAGACCGTCGCACCGAGAAGGTCGCGGTATGTCGACATTGCCGCCGGAAGGTCCGGCACCGCGATCGCGACGTGGTTGAGCCGACCGATCATTCCCTTCTCCTCCGCGGCGCCGATGCGCCGCTCAAAACGCCAGCAGGGCCAGCATCACGGTCCCGACGACGATCCGGTACCAGGCGAACGGCGCGAAGCCGTGGCGGCCGATGAAGGCGACGGCGGTCCGCACCACGAGCATGGCCGACACGAACGCCACCGTGAAGCCGGTCGCGATCAGCCCGACATCGTCGAAGCTGAGATCCGCATAATTCTTGTAGATCGAGTAGGCGGTCGCCCCGGCCATGGTCGGGATCGCCAGGAAGAACGAGAACTCTGCCGCCGTCTTGCGCTCCACCCCCATCATCAGCGCGCCCATGATGGTGGCCCCGGAACGGGACACGCCGGGGATCATCGACAGGACCTGAACGATGCCGATGCGCAGGGCCAGCCCGGCGGAAAACTTCTCGATGGCGCTGTGCCGCGGCTCCCGAACCAGCCGCTCGATCGCCAGGATCGCAATCCCGCCGATCACCAGCGCCGCCGCGACCACGACCGGTGAATCGAGCATTCGGCGAATCATCGGGTAGGCCAGCGCGCCTACGACCATTGCCGGCAGGAAGGCGATCAGGATGTTGCGCACGAACATCCGCTCCTGCGGGACGTGGAACATTCCAAGCGCCGCCGTCAGCAGCCGTCGCCAGTACACCACGCACACCGCCAGAACGGCGCCGAGCTGGATGACGATCTCGAAGGCCTTGCCAGGGGGCGCCTGGAAATTCAGGAGGTCGACGAGCAGGACCAGGTGACCGGTGGACGAGACCGGCAGGAACTCGGTCAGGCCCTCGACGAGGCCGAGGAAGGCGGCGATCAGGTACGCGTCCAAGGCACGTCTCCGGAGCTTGCTGCGGCGCGATAGTGCCGCGTCGGTGGAGCCGGCGCAAACCGCCGGATCAAGGCCACCGACGGGTCACGGCAGTCGCTCTGCGGTCACACCCTGACCACGTGGACATCGGTGACCGGACGCTTGCCGTGCTCGGCGCGGACCACCCGCCGCACCATGCGCCGGGCGGCCTCGCGCACCGCCTCGTCGTCGCGCCGCGCCGCCGGCGACAGGCCGCGCAGCGCCTCGCGAACGGCATCAACGGCATCGGCCTCCAGGTCCAGGGCGTCGTCGCCGTCGGTGACGCCGTGGAAGGTCACCAGCGGATCCACCTTGAGCTTGCCGCCTGCGTCGAGCACCAGGGTGACCGCCGCGGCCCCGTTGAACAGCATGTGACGACGGGCCTGGAGCGGCTCGGCTGCGAGCGGCACCAGCCGGCCGCCATCCATGGTCAGGCTGACCGTGTCGACGTGGCCGACAATCTCCGCGGCACCGGCGCGCAGCCGGATCATGCTGCCGTTCGACGGCACCACCGCCTCGGGGACCTGGCAGGCGCGCGCCAGCCTGGCATGCTCGCGCAGATGCCGCGCATCGCCATGCACCGGCACCGCGATGCGCGGCCGGATCAGCTGGTACATCCGCGCCAGGTCGTCGCGCGCGGGGTGGCCGGAGACGTGCACCCCCGGATGATCCTCGGTGGTGAAGATCTCCACGCCCCGCGAGGCCAGCTTGTTCTGGACGCGGGCGATCGCACGCTCGTTGCCGGGGATCTGCCGCGACGAGTAGATGCACACGTCGCCCTCGCCCAGGCTGACCTGCGGATGGGTGCCGTCGGCGATGCGCGACAGCGCCGCCCGCGGCTCGCCCTGGCTGCCGGTGCAGATCAGCACGATCTTGTCCTCCGGGAAGAACCCGGCGTCGGCCTCGGAGATGAAGGCCGGAGAGTCGGCCAGGTAGCCGTTCTCCTTGGCAGCGTCGTGCATCCGCCACATCGACCGGCCGACCAGGGCGGCGTGCCGGTCATTGGCCGCGGCGGCGTGCGCGATGCTCTCCAGCCGGGCGACGTTGGAGGCGAAGCAGGTGACCGCGATGCGGCGGTGATACTGGTCGAAGATCTCGGTCAGGGCCATGCGCACCTCGGCCTCGGAGCCGGTGCTGCCGGGCACGAAGACGTTGGTCGAGTCGCCGATGAGCGCCAGGACGCCCTCGTCGCCGACGGCACGCAACGCATCGAAGTCGGTGGGCTCGCCGACGAACGGGGTCGGATCGAACTTCCAGTCGCCGGTGTGCACCACGGTTCCAGCGCCGCAGCGCAGGACCACCGCGCTCGGCTCCGGGATCGAATGGGTCTGGCGGACCAGCTCGATCTCGAACGGACCGATGACGAAATTGGCGCCGAGCGGCACCTCGCGCAGGTCGACCTCGGCGAGCAGCCCGGCGTCCTCGAGCTTGCGGCGCACCAGCGAGGCGGTGAACGGCGTGCACCAGATCGGGCAGCGCAGCTTCGGCCAAAGGTACGGCACGGCCCCGATGTGGTCCTCGTGGCCGTGCGTCAGCAGCAGCCCCTCGAGGCGGTCGCGGTGCCGCACGATCGGCTCGACGTCCGGCAGGATGATGTCCAGACCCGGGGTGCTGTCGTCGGCGAAGGTAATCCCGAGATCCACCATCAGCCACCTCCCGGCGTAGCCGTAGAGGTTCAGGTTCATGCCGATCTCGTCCGACCCGCCCAGCGGCAGGAAGTAGAGGTCGTCGTCCTGAGGATCGATTGCCAGCATGTCAGCCCGTGTTTCGTTGATGGATCATGCGAAGGCCCGCCAGCGTGAGGTCGTCGTCGACGATCTCCAGCGCCGCGGTCCATTCCGCGAACAGCGCCGACAGCCCGCCGGTGCCGACGACCTTCATCGGCCGGCCGTATTCCGCCTTGATGCGGCCGACCAGGCCTTCGATCATCGCCACATAGCCCCAGAAGATTCCGGAATGCATGGCGGCGCGCGTATTCTTGCCGATCACCCGCACCGGCCCATTTTCGCCGGGCCGCTTCTCCGGCGGCCGGATGGCGATCTTGGGCAACTGCGCCGCCGCCATGTACAGCGCGTCGAGCGACAGGTTGATGCCCGGTGCGATGATGCCGCCGGCGTAGCCGCCGTCGTCATCCACCACGTCGAAGGTGGTGGCGGTGCCGAAATCCACCACGATCAACGGGCCACCATACAACTGGTGTGCCGCGACCGCGTTCACCACCCGATCGGCACCGACCTCGTCGGGGCGGTCGATCCGAACCTCGATCCCCAGCGTGACGCCCGGCTCGCCGATCACCATCGGGTCGACCTTGAAGTGCTTGCGGCACAGGGTGCGCAGGCTGAACAGCGTCGCCGGAACGACGGTTGCCAGGATCACCGCCCGGATCCCCTTGGTATCGAGGCCGTCGAGCGCCATCAGCTGGGTCAGCCATACGGCGTATTCGTCGGCCGTCCGCGTCGCCACCGTCGAGGTTCGCCAGGAGGCGAGCGGCGCATCCTCCTCACCCTGGTAGACCGCGAACACGGTGTTGGTGTTCCCGCAGTCGATGACCAGCAGCATCACCGCCTCCTCATGCCAGTATCTCACCGGACGCGATCCGCCGCAGCGAGCCGTCCGCCAGTTCGAGCCGCAGCGCACCGCCCGCCTCCAGCCCGGCGAAGGCACCGTGCAGCTGCTCGCCGCCTTGCCCGACCGTCAGCTGGCTACCGAGCGCCGGGCCACGCTCCAGCCAGGCCGCACGGATCGCCTCCAGGCCATTGCGTTCCCATTCGTCGAGGCGCGCCGCCAGCGCCGACAGCAGGTGGCCAAACACCGTGTCGGCGTCGGCCCCCTCGATGCGCGCCGTCGCGCGATCCGGAAGCTCCGGCCGGCTGGCGACATTGATGCCGATGCCGACCAGGATCGCCGACAAGGTGGTCCCCGCGGTCATCGCCTCCAGCAGCACGCCGGCCACCTTGGCTCCGCCGAGCAGCACGTCGTTCGGCCACTTCAGCCGCACCGGCCCGGCACATCCCGAAACCGTGTCAGCCACCGCCACGGCCGCCACCAGCGACAGTTCAGATGCCCGCACGGTCGGCACCGTCGGGCGCAGGATCGCGGTGGCATAGACGTTTCCCGGGGGCGAAGTCCAGGCGCGGCCAAGACGGCCGCGCCCACCGGTCTGCTCGAGCGCGCGTATCACGCTCCGGTCCGGTGCGCCGGCCGAGGCCCGGAGGCGGGCCTCGTCCATGGTGCTGGCGACACAACCCAGCGTCGCCACGCGCCAGCCGCCCGCGCCGGCGCGCCGATCCGTCATGCGGGATGCCTCACGCGCCGATCAAGCTGACCGCCGCCTGCCGGGCCTGATCGTAGACCGGCGACAGCACCAGCAGGAACAGCAGGGTGATCACCGCCGAGCCGAACACGATGGCACGCAGGTCCCCCGGGACCTTCAGGTCCAGCGGCTGGGTGGCATCGTCGAAATACATGATCTTGATGATCCGCAGGTAGTAGAAGGCGCCGACCACGCTGGCCAGCACGCCGATCACCGCCAGCCCGAACAGCCCGGCGTCGACCGCCGCCATGAACACGTACCACTTGCCGAAGAAGCCGGCGAGCGGCGGGATGCCCGCCATCGAGAACATGAACAGCATCAGCGCGAAGGCCATCATCGGATGGGTCTTCGACAATCCCGACAGGTCGGAGATGCTCTCTACCAGCCGGCCGTCGCGGCGCATCGCCAGGATGATCGCGAAGGTGCCGATGTTCATGAAGATGTAGGTCGCCAGGTAGATCATGACGCCGGTGATCCCGGCCTCGGTGCCGGCGGCGATGCCGATCAGCGCGTAGCCCATGTGGCCGATCGAGCTGTAGGCCATCAGGCGCTTGATGTTGCTCTGCACCATCGCGGCGAAGGCGCCGAGCACCATCGAGGCGATCGAGACGAACACCAGGATCTGCTGCCAGGATTCCAGCAGGTCGCCGAACGGCCCGGCCATCACCCGCACGAACAGCGCCAGGGCCGCGACCTTCGGCGCCACCGCAAACAGTGCGGTCACCGGCGTCGGGGCCCCTTCGTAGACGTCCGGCGTCCACATGTGGAACGGCACCGCCGAGATCTTGAAGGCGAGGCCGGTGATCAGGAACACCAGGCCGACCACCAGGCCGACCGGCGGCGCGCCCGATCCGGCGAACACCTGTGCCAGGCCGGTAAAGCTGGTGGTGCCGGCGAACCCGTAGATCAGCGAGCAGCCATACAGCAGCATTCCGGAGCTGAGCGCTCCCAGCACGAAATACTTGAGCCCGGCCTCGGTGGAGCGCAGCGAGTCGCGCCGGATCGAGGCGATCACGTACAGCGACAGGCTCTGCATCTCCAGGCCCATGTAGAGGGCCATGAGGTCGTTGGCGGAGACCATCATCATCATGCCGAGCGTGGCGAACACGATCAGCACCGGATACTCGAACCGCCCGCCCTTCTCGCGCTTGAAATAGCCGAACGACATGACGATCGCGAAGGCCGAGCCGATCAGGATCAGCACCTTGGCGAAGCGGGCGAAGGCGTCAGTGATGAACAGGCCGAAGAATGCCTCCTCGGTGCCGGAACGGGCGGCCACCAGGATCAGCGCCACCGCGAAGGCCGCGACCGCCAGCCATCCCGGCGTCTTCAGACTGCCCGGGCGGCGGAATGCGCCGAACATCAGCAGCGCCACGCCGGCGATCGCCAGGAAGATCTCGGGCGTCGCCGGCGCCATGTCGGGAAGGCTGGTCACCGCGTTCATCTGAGTGCTCTCCCGGCGCCGTCAGCGGGCGGCCACGGTGGTCGCGGCCTGGCCGAGAGCCACCTTGTAGTTTGAAATCAGGTTGTCGACCGAGACCGACATCATGTCGATGAAGGTCGACGGGTAGATGCCCATCCAGAACACCAGCACGACGAGCGGCGCGAACACCGCGATCTCGCGCGGGCTGAGGTCGAGCATCGCCCGCACGCTGTCCTTGTCGAGCACCCCGAACACCACGCGGCGGTACAGGTACAGCATGTAGGCGGCGCCGAGGATCAGGCCGGTCGCCGCCAGTGCCGCGAGCCAGGTGTTGACCTGGAAGGCGCCGGCCAGGATCAGCAGTTCGCCGACGAAGCCGCTGGTGCCCGGCAGGCCGACCGAGGCCATGGTGAACACCATGAATGTCAGGGCATAGCGCGGCATGTTGTTGGCGAGGCCGCCATAGGCCGCGATCTCGCGGGTGTGCAGCCGGTCGTAGACGACGCCGACGCACAGGAACAGCGCGCCGGAGACGACGCCGTGCGACAGCATCTGGAAGATCGAGCCCTCGACCCCCTGCGTGGTCATGGTGAACATGCCGATGGTCACGAAGCCCATATGCGCCACCGACGAGTAGGCGATGAGCTTCTTCATGTCCTGCTGCACCAGCGCCACCAGCGAGGTGTAGATCACCGCCACCACGCTGAGCGCGAAGACCAGCGGCGCGAAATAGTCGGAGGCTTCCGGGAACATCGGGATCGAGAACCGCAGGAAGCCGTAGCCGCCCATCTTCAACAGAACGCCGGCCAGGATCACCGAGCCGGCGGTCGGCGCCTCGACATGCGCATCCGGCAGCCAGGTGTGCACCGGCCACATCGGCACCTTGACCGCGAACGAGGCGAAGAACGCCAGCCACAGCCAGGTCTGCAGCGACGATGCGAACTCGAACGCCATCAGGGTCGGAATGTCGGTGGTGCCAGCCTGGGCGTACATCGCCAGGATGGCGACCAGCATCAGCACCGAGCCGGCCAGCGTGTACAGGAAGAACTTGAACGCGGCGTAGACCCGCCGGCCGCCGCCCCAGATGCCGATGATCAGGAACATCGGGATCAGCACGCCCTCGAAGAAGACGTAGAACACCAGGATGTCGAGGGCGCAGAACATGCCGACCATCAAGGTCTCGAGGACCAGGAAGGCGATCATGTACTCCTTGACGCGGGTCTGGACGGCTTCCCAGCTCGCCAGGATGCAGATCGGCGTCAGCAGGGTCGACAGCAGGACGAACCACATCGAGATGCCGTCGACGCCGACATGGTAGGCGATCGCCGAGCCCGGGATCCACTCGTAGCGCTCGACCATCTGGAACTCGGCCGTGGTCGGGTCGAAGTTGTGCCAGATCAGCAGCGACAGCAGGAACACGCCGGTCGACACCACAAGGGCCTGCCAGCGGCAGTTGCTGTCGACCTGTGCCTTGTCGGTTCCGGGCGTCGCCAGGATGAACAGCACCCCGACGAGCGGCAGGAAGATGACCAGGGAGAGAACCGGCCAGTCGCTCATCATGACGTCAGGCTCCGAAGGCCAGGTACCAGCTGACCAGGGCGACCACCCCGATCAGCATCGCGAACGCGTAGTGATAGACGTACCCGGTCTGCAGCTTCCCGGCGCGCACCGCCAGCCCGCGGGTCAAGGCCGACACGCCGTCCGGCCCGAGGCCATCGATGATGGCGCGGTCGCCGCCCTGCCAGAACGCCATCCCGACCTGCCAGGAACGCTTGACGAACAGCCAGTCGTACAGCTCGTCGAAGTACCACTTGTTCAGCAGGAACAGATAGACCGGCCGGAAGCGCGCCGCGACCATGCCCGGCAGCTCGGGGCGGAACATGTACATCAGGTAGGCGAGGCCGATGCCGGCGAGGCCGACCACCAGCGGCGCCAGCTTCACCCACAGCGGCGAGTGATGCGCCGCCTCGATCGAATTATGCTCCTCGAGGATCTTGATCGAGGGGCCCCAGAACCCGGCCATGCCGTCGCCGACGAACAGGTTGTAGGCGACAGCGCCGCTGACCACGGCACCCAGAGCCAGGATGCCGAGCGGGATGGTCATCACCAGCGGCGACTCGTGCACGTGGTGCAGCACCTCATGCGACATCCGCGGCTTGCCGTGGAAGGTCATGATGATCAGCCGCCAGCTGTAGAACGCCGTCATGAAGGCGGCGGCGATGCCCATCCAGAAGGCGAACAGGCCGACCCCGCTGTGGGCGCCGTACGCCGACTCCAGGATCATGTCCTTGGAGTAGTAGCCGGCGAAGAACGGAATGCCCGCCAGCGCCAGGCTGCCGATCCACATCATCGCGTAGGTGAACGGGATCTTCTTCCAGATGCCGCCCATGTTGCGCATGTCCTGCTCGTCCGACAGCGCGTGGATCACCGATCCGGCCGACAGGAACAGCAGCGCCTTGAAGAAGGCGTGCGTCATCAGGTGGAAGATCGCCGCCGGATAGGCCGAGACGCCGAGCGCGAAGAACATGTAGCCGAGCTGGCTGCAGGTCGAATAGGCGATCACCCGCTTGATGTCGGTCTGGCACATGCCGACGGTGGCGGCGAAGAACGCGGTGGCGGCGCCGACCACGGTCACCACCTGCAACGCCACCGGCGCATACTCGAACAGCGGCGACATGCGGGCCACCAGGAACACGCCGGCCGTCACCATGGTGGCGGCGTGGATCAGCGCCGACACCGGGGTCGGGCCCTCCATCGCGTCCGGCAGCCAGGTGTGCAGGCCGAGCTGCGCCGATTTGCCCATGGCGCCGATGAACAGCAGGATCGCGATGATGGTCAGCGCATCCCACTGCATGCCGAGGAAGCTCAGCGTGGTGCCGGCCTTTTCCGGGGCGGCCGCGAAGATTGCGTCGAAGCCGACCGAGTCGAACAGCATGAAGCAGCCGAAGATGCCGAGCGCGAACCCGAAGTCGCCGACCCGGTTGACGACGAACGCCTTGATCGCCGCGGCGTTGGCCGAGGGCTTGTGGAACCAGAAGCCGATCAGCAGGTAGGAGGCGACGCCCACGCCCTCCCAGCCGAAGAACAGCTGCACCAGGTTGTCGGCGGTCACCAGCATCAGCATGGCGAAGGTGAAGATCGACAGATACGCCATGAACCGCGGGATCGAGTGGTCGTGGCTCATGTAGCCGACCGAGTACACGTGCACCATGGTCGAGACCACGGTCACCACCAGCACCATCACCGCGGTCAGGGTGTCCCAGCGCAGCGCCCAGTTGGCCTCGAAGCTGCCGGACGCGACCCAGGTCAGCACCTCGATGGTCCGGGTCTCGCCGCCGATGGCGATCTCCCAGAACGCGACGATGCCGAGCAGCGAGGACACCGCCATGGCGCCGCAGGTCACGATCTGCGCGCCGCGGTCACCGATGATCCGGCCGCCGAAGCCGGCGATGATGGCGCCGACCAGCGGCAGGAAGACGATCGCGGAGTACATCCGTCAGCCCTTCATCAGGTTGATGTCCTCGACCGCGATCGAACCGCGGTTGCGGAAGTAGACCACCAGGATGGCGAGCCCGATCGCCGCCTCGGCCGCCGCCACGGTCAGCACGAACAGCGCGAACACCTGCCCGGCGAGGTCGCCGAGATGCGTGGAGAAGGCCACCAGGTTGATGTTGACGGCCAGCAGCATCAGCTCGACCGACATCAGGATGATGATGACGTTCTTGCGGTTGATGAAGATGCCGAAGATCCCGAGCGTGAACAGGATCGCCGCGACCGTCAGGTAGTGGCCGAGACCGATCTCCATGTCAGACCCCTCCCCCTCGGGTTACCTTTACGACCTCGACCGCATCCTCGCGGCGCCGGGCGTTCTGCGCCTCGATCGACTGCCGGCGAACCCCCTCGCGCGACCGCAGCGTCAGCACGATGGCGCCGATCATCGCGATCAGCAGGATCACCCCGGCGGCCTGGAACAGGTAGACATAGCGGGTATAGAGCAGGCCGCCGAGCGCATGGGTGTTGGTCACCTCGGCCGCGGCCGGCGTCGCGGCTGCGAACGCGCCAGGCAGGTTCGGGGCCACCGTCCAGGCACCGGTGACGAGGATCAGCTCGGCCAGGAGCACCAGGCCGACCGCGGCGCCGACCGGCAGGTAGCGGATGAAGCCCTGGCGCAGCTCGACGAAGTTGATGTCGAGCATCATGACCACGAACAGGAACAGCACGGCGACCGCGCCGACATAGACGACCACCAGGATCATCGCCAGGAACTCGGCGCCCATCAGCACGAACAGGCCGGCGGCGTTGAAGAAGGCCAGGATCAGGAACAGCACCGAATGCACCGGATTGCGCGAGGTTATCACCATCGCGCCCGCTGCCACCGCGACCGCGGCGAACACGTAGAACACCAGGGCCTGAACCACCATCCCGCTTCCTTCCCCGGGGTCGAACCCGGTTTGTCTCAGCTGAAATCCCGAGGATCTGTCAGCCGGTTATCCTGCGTTCCTCAGCGCTGACGCGAAGTGTCAGCGGTACGGTGCATCGGCGGTGAGATTCTGGCTGATCTCGCCCTCCCAGCGGTCGCCGTTCGCGAGCAGCCTCTCCTTGTTGTAGAAGAGCTCCTCGCGGGTCTCGGTCGCGAACTCGAAGTTCGGTCCCTCGACGATGGCGTCGACCGGGCAGGCCTCCTGGCAGAACCCGCAGTAGATGCACTTGGTCATGTCGATGTCATAGCGGGTGGTCCGCCGCGACCCGTCGGCGCGCGGCTCCGCCTCGATGGTGATCGCCTGCGCCGGGCAGATGGCCTCGCACAGCTTGCAGGCGATGCACCGCTCCTCGCCGTTCGGGTAGCGGCGCAGCGCATGCTCGCCGCGGAAGCGCGGGCTGAGCGGCCCCTTCTCGTAGGGGTAATTGATCGTCACCTTCGGCCGGAAGAAATACTTCAGCGTCAGGGTCATACCCGACAGCAGCTCCGCCAGCAGCAGGCTCTTCGGTCGGAATCCCATGGAAGCCATGGTCGTTACCTCGCTCCTCGGCCGCTCACGGCACCCAGTCGAACGCCACCAGAACGCCGGCCGTCACCACCACCCAGAACAGCGACAGCGGCAGGAACACCTTCCAGCCGAGACGCATGAGCTGATCGTAGCGGTAGCGCGGGAAGGTCGCCCGGACCCACAGGAAGAAGAACAGGACGAAGGCGATCTTCAAGGCGAACCAGATCGGGCCGGGAATCCAGTTGAACGGCGCGATGTCGAACGGCGGCAGCCAGCCGCCCAGAAACAGGACGGCGGTCATGCCGCTCATCAGGATCATGTTCGCGTACTCGCCGAGGAAGAAGAGCGCGAAGCTCATCGACGAGTACTCGACGAAATAGCCGGCCACCAGCTCGGACTCGCCTTCCGGCAGGTCGAACGGGGCGCGGTTGGTCTCGGCCAGCGCCGAGACGAAGAAGATCACGAACATCGGCAGCAGCGGGATCGCGAACCACACGGTGCGCTGCGCCTCGACGATGTCGCTGAGGTTGAGCGAGCCGACGCACAGCAGCACGGTGATGATCACGAAGCCGATCGAGACCTCGTAGGACACCATCTGCGCGGCCGAGCGCAACGCACCCAGGAACGCGTATTTCGAGTTCGACGCCCAGCCGGCCATGATCACGCCGTAGACGCCGAGCGACGAGATCGCGAACAGGTACAGGATGCCGACATTGATGTCGGCCAGCACCATGCCCTCGCCGAACGGGATGACCGCCCAGGCGATCAGGCTGAGGACGAAGGTGAGCATCGGCGCCGCCAGGAAGATCACCTTGTTGGCGCCCGACGGCAGGATGGTCTCCTTGGCCAGCAGCTTCACGCCGTCGGCGAGCGGCTGCAGCAGGCCGAACGGGCCGACCACGTTCGGGCCCTTGCGGAGCTGCATGGCCGCGATGACCTTGCGCTCGAAATAGGTGAGATACGCGACCGCCACCAGCAGCGGCGCCACGATCGCCAGGATCTGCGCCACGATGATCGCGGTCGGTACGACGTATGTGTCGAGGAAGGTCATGCTCGGTTCGCCCCGCCCGGTCCGCGCCGGATCAACCGTGTGTTCCGGTGGCCGCAGGCTGGCGCCGAAGGACGAACACCTCCGTGCACTCGGCCATGGTCTTCGACGCCCGGCTGATCGGGTCGGTCATGTAGAAGTTGGTGACCGGCGAGGTGAACGCGGCGTCGGCGAAGTCGCCTGCCGCGCCGAACGCGCCCCATTCCGCCGGCTCGATGGTGTCGATCGCCGCGAAGCTGTCGTGCTCGGCCATCAGCGCCCGTCGGAGCGCCGCCTGGTCGTCGAACGGCAGGGTATGGCCGACCGCCGCCGACAATGCCCGCAGGATCTTCCAGTCCTCGCGGGCCTCGCCGAGCGGGAAGCCGGCGGCGAAGCCCTCCTGCACCCGGCCCTCGGTGTTGACGTACAGCCCATCCTTCTCGGTATAGGCGGCACCCGGCAGCACGACGTCGGCGCGATGCGCGCCCTTATCGCCGTGATGGCCCTGGTACACCACGAAGGCGTCGCCGAGAGAGTCGGTATCGATCTCGTCGGCGCCAAGCAGATACACCAGCTTGATGGCGCCGGACTTCGCCCCGGCCAGGATGCCGGCGACATCAGCCCCGCCCTCGCCCGGCACGAAGCCCATGTCGAGGCCGCCGACCCGGGCGGCGGCGGTGTGCAGCACGTTGAAGCCGTTCCACCCCGCCACGGTCTCGCCGTCGGCGTCGGTGGTCCCTGGCTGCACCATGCCGTAGGTCTCGGCGATCGCCCGGGCGGCGGCCAGCACAGCCGCCCCGTCGCCACGCGACAGCGCGCCCATGCCGACCACGATCATCGGTTTCTTCGCCGCCTTCAGGACCTCGGCGAAGCGGTGCGAGCCGGCGGCGACCTCGGACAGGGTCTGGGTGCCGGCGCCCAGGTGGTCGTAGTCGTAGGTCAGATCCACCGCCTGGCCGATCAGGCCGATCGGGAAGCGGCCGCGCAGCCAGCGCTTGCGGATGCGGGCGTTGATCAGTGCCGCCTCCCAGCGCGGGTTGGTGCCGACCAGCAGCAGCGCGTCGGCGTCCTCGATCCCGGCGATGGTGGTGTTGAACAGCCAGCCCGCGCGCGGGCCATAGCCGATCGCCGCGCCGTCCTGGCGGCAGTCGATGTTGGCCGATCCGAGCGCCGTCATCAGCGTCTTGAGGGCGTACATCGCCTCGGCGTCGACCATGTCGCCGGCGATCGCCGCCATCTGCGAGCCCTTCAGGCCCTGCATGCGCTCGGCCACGGCAGCGAACGCCTCCGGCCAGGTCGCCGGCTGCAGCTTGCCGTCCTTGCGGACATACGGCCGGTCCAGCCGCTGGCGCTTCAGGCCGTCGCAGGCGAAGCGGGTCTTGTCGGAGATCCACTCCTCGTTGATGTCCTCGTGCAGCCGCGGCAGCACGCGCAGCACCTCGCGGCCGCGCGCGTCGACCCGGATGTTGCTGCCGACCGCATCCATGACGTCGACAGACTCGGTCTTCTTCAGCTCCCAGGGCCGCGACACGAAGGCGTATGGCTTCGAGGTCAGCGCCCCGACCGGGCACAGGTCGATGACGTTGGCCGACAGCTCGGAGTCGATTGCCTTCTCGAGATAGGTGGTGATCTCCGCGTTCTCGCCGCGGTTCAGCATCCCCATGTCGGTGACGCCGGCGATCTCGGTGGAGAACCGCACGCAGCGTGTGCAGTGGATGCAGCGGGTCATGATGGTCTTGACCAGCGGCCCCATCTCCTTGTCGGCGACCGCACGCTTGTTCTCGGTATAGCGGCTGGAATGCCAGCCATAGCCCATCGCCTGGTCCTGCAGGTCGCACTCGCCGCCCTGGTCGCAAATCGGGCAGTCGAGCGGGTGGTTGATCAGCAGGAACTCCATCGTGCCCTTCTGGGCCTTGCGGGCGACCTCGGACTTGGTGTGGATCACCATGCCGTCGCCCGCCGGGAACGCGCAGGACGCGATCGGCTTCGGCGCCTTCTCCATCTCCACCAGGCACATCCGGCAGTTGCCGGCGACCGAGAGCCGGTCGTGATAGCAGAACCGCGGGACTTCGGCGCCGGCAGCCTCGCAGGCCTGCAGCACCGTCGACCCGGCGGGCACCTCCACCTCGATCCCGTCGACCGTCAGTTTCGGCATGCTGTCCTCTCTTCGTCCCTCGGCCGCGCGCCCATCATTCTGCAGCGAGTCATTCCGCGGCTTGCGCGGTCGGCATCACCGGCTTGCCGGCCTTGCGGGCGGCGATCCGTCGTTCCATCTCCGGCCGGAAGTGCCGGATCAGCCCCTGCACCGGCCATGCCGCGGCGTCGCCGAGGGCGCAGATGGTATGGCCCTCGATCTGCCGGGACACTTCCTCGAGCACGTCGATCTCGCCGACCTCGGCGTCGCCGCGCACCATGCGCTCCATGACCCGCCACATCCAGCCCGCACCCTCGCGGCACGGCGTGCACTGGCCGCAACTCTCATGCTTGTAGAAGTAGCTGAGCCGGGCGATCGCCTTCACGATGTCGGTCGACTTGTTCATGACGATGACCGCCGCGGTCCCGAGGCCCGAGCGGACCTCGCGCAGCGAATCGAAGTCCATCAGCACTTCGTCGCAGATCGACTTCGGCAGCACCGGCACCGACGAGCCGCCGGGGATCACCCCCAGCAGATTGTCCCAGCCACCGATCACGCCGCCGGCATGCCGGTCGATGAGCTCGCGCAGCGGGATGCCGAGCTCCTCCTCGACATTGCAGGGGTTGTTCACGTGGCCGGAGATGCAGAACAGCTTGGTGCCGGAGTTCTTCGGACGGCCGAGGCCGGCGAACCAGTCCGGACCGCGGCGCAGGATCGTCGGCACCACCGCCACCGATTCCACGTTGTTCACGGTCGTGGGGCAGCCATACAGCCCCACGCCGGCCGGGAACGGCGGCTTCAGGCGCGGCTGGCCCTTCTTGCCCTCCAGCGACTCCAGCAGCGCGGTTTCCTCGCCGCAGATATAGGCGCCGGCGCCGCGGTGCACGTAGACGTCGAAGTCGAAGCCGGAACCACAGGCGTTCCTGCCGATCAGCCCGGCGTCATAGGCCTGGTCGACCGCCGCCTGCAGGTTGCGCGCCTCGTTGTAGAACTCGCCGCGGACATAGATGTAGGCGGCCTTGGCGCGCATCGCGTAGCCGCCGATCAGGCAGCCCTCGACCAGCTTGTGCGGCTCGTGCCGCAGGATGTCACGGTCCTTGCAGGTGCCGGGCTCGGACTCGTCGGCATTCACGACGAGATAGTGCGGCTTCTCCCGCACCTCCTTCGGCATGAACGACCACTTCAGCCCTGTCGGGAAACCCGCACCGCCACGCCCGCGCAGCCCGGAAGCCTTCACGCCCTCGACGATGTCTTCGGGCGAACGGGTCAGCAGCTCCTTGGTGTTGGACCAGTCGCCGCGCTTGCGCGCGCCCTCCAGGCCCCAGTCGAACCAGCCGTAGACGTTGGTGAAGATGCGGTCTTCGTCCTTCAGCATCAGTCGTCTCCACCGCCGGCAGCCGCCTTCTGGGCGGCGAACCACGGCGGCACGCCGTCGGAATTCTTCAAGGAGGTCAGCGAGGTCGGGCCGGCGATCGACTGCGACGTCAGCCTGCCCTTCATCGACCCGACGGCCGGCGGCTCGCCGCGCTTCAGCGCGTCGATCAGTTGCGCCGTCGTCTCGTAGTCCATGTCCTCGTAGAAGTCGTCGTTGACCTGCAGGATCGGCGCGTTGACGCAGCCGCCCAGGCACTCGACCTCGAGCAGCGAGAACTGCCCGTCGGCGGTGCTGCCGTGGCTCTCCAGCCCGAGCTTGTCCTTGATGCACAGCATCATCTGGTCGGAGCCGCGCAGCCAGCACGGCGTCGTCGTGCAGGCCTGCAGGAACCACCGCCCGACCGGCGCCAGGTTGAACATCGTGTAGAAGGTCGCCACCTCCAGCACCCGGATCCGGGCCATGCCCAGGCGCTCGGCGATGGCGTCAATCGCCGCCAGCGGGATCCAGTTGTCGTGCTGGCGCTGCGCCAGGTCGAGCAGGGGCAGCACCGCGCTGGCCTGCCGGCCGGCCGGATACCTGGCCAGATACATCGCGATCTGAGCCTCGCTCTCCGGCGTCCAGGCGAAACTGGCCGGTTGGTGCTCGGCCTCGGCAATGACCTTGCCGCTCATCGGTCGATCTCCCCGAACACGATGTCCAGCGAGCCGATGATCGCCACGGTGTCGGCGAGCATGTGGCCCTTCGAAAGGAAATCCATGGCCGCCAGGAAGGCGAAGCCGGGCGCGCGGATCTTGCAGCGGTACGGCTTGTTGGTGCCGTCCGAGACCAGATAGACCGCGAATTCGCCCTTCGGCGCCTCGACCGCCGTGTAGGTCTCGCCGGCCGGCACGTGGTAGCCCTCGGTGTACAGCTTGAAGTGATGGATCAGCGCCTCCATCGAACGCTTCATCTCACCGCGCTTCGGGGCAGTGACCTTGCGGTCGACGCTCTTCACCGGCCCGCCCGGCATCTTCTCGATGCACTGGTCGATGATCCGCAGCGACTGCCGCAGTTCCTCGACGCGCACCAGGTAGCGGGCATAGCAGTCGCCGGTCTTGCCGACCGGCACGTCGAAATCCATCTCGGCGTAGGCGTCGTAGGGCTGCGACACGCGCAGGTCCCACGGCACGCCCGAGCCGCGCAGCACCGGGCCGGAGAAGCCGTGGTCCAGCGCCTCCTCGCGCGTCACCACGCCAATGTCGACGGTGCGCTGCTTGAAGATCCGGTTCTCCGTCAGCAGCGATTCCATGTCGTCGACGAACTTGGGAAACTGCTCGGCCCAGGCCTTGATGTCCTCGAGCAGGCCGGCAGGCAGGTCCTGGTGCACGCCGCCCGGGCGGAAATACGCCGCATGCAGGCGTGCGCCCGACACCCGCTCGTAGAAGCCCATCAGCTTCTCGCGCTCCTCGAAGCCCCACAGCAGCGGGGTCATCGCGCCGACGTCGAGGGCGAAGGTGGTCAGGTTCAGGATATGGTTCAGCACCCGGCCGATCTCGGCGTAGAGTACGCGGATGTACTGGCCGCGCTTCGGCACCTCGAGCCCGAGGAGCTTCTCCACGGCCAGCGCGAAGGCGTGCTCCTGGTTCATCGGCGCGACATAGTCGAGCCGGTCGAAATACGGCACCGCCTGCAGGTAGGTCTTGTACTCGATCAGCTTCTCGGTGCCGCGGTGCAGCAGGCCGATATGCGGATCGGCCCGCTCGACCACTTCGCCGTCCATTTCCAGCACCAGGCGCAGCACGCCATGGGCCGCCGGGTGCTGCGGCCCGAAATTCATCGTCAGCGGCTTGATCCGGGTCTCGGCCATCAGCCCTTGCCCTCCGCCTTGTCCGCCTTCTCGTCGCCCGGCAGCACCGCGCGCGCGCCCTCCCAGGGGCTCAGGAAGTCGAAGTTCCGGAACTCCTGGGTCAGCTTGACCGGCTCGTAGACCACCCGCTTCTGGGCGTCGTCGTAACGGACCTCGACGTAGCCGGTCAGCGGGAAGTCCTTGCGCATCGGGTGCCCTTCGAACCCGTAATCGGTCAACAGCCGACGCAGGTCCGGATGGTCGGAGAAGTAGATGCCGTACATGTCCCAGGTCTCGCGCTCCAGCCAGCCGGCCGAGCTGAACAGCCCGGTCGCGGACGGCACCGGCGTGTTCTCGTCGGTCGCCACCTTGAGCCGGATCCGCAGGTTCTGACGGATCGACAGCAGGTTGTAGACGACGTCGAAACGCTCATCGCGCTGCGGAAAGTCGACCGCGGTGATGTCCATCAACCCCTTGAACAGGCACTGGCTGTCATCACGCAGGAAGGCCAGGACCTTGAGTGCGGACGACGACCGGCAGCGCAGCGACAGTTCGCCCGCCACCAATGCCACCTCGGACACGTCCTGATCCAGCTGGCTCTCGACGTAAGCCGCCAGGTCCTGGAGCGCGGTGACGGTTTCGGAAGTCATGGCCGTCGCCATGGATCGCTGGCCTCCATGTGAATGCCCCGCCTGGCCACGCGTCAGCGCGCGATCGTGGCGGTTCGCCTGATCTTGCGCTGCAGCTGCAGCACGCCGTAGAGCAGCGCCTCGGCGGTGGGCGGGCAGCCCGGCACGTAGATGTCGACCGGCACGATGCGATCGCAGCCACGCACAACCGAGTAGGAATAGTGGTAGTACCCCCCGCCGTTCGCGCAGGATCCCATCGAGATCACCCAGCGCGGCTCGGCCATCTGGTCGTACACCTTGCGCAGTGCCGGCGCCATCTTGTTGGTGAGGGTACCGGCCACGATCATCACGTCGGACTGCCGCGGGCTCGGCCGGAACACCAGGCCGAAACGGTCCAGGTCGTAACGGCTGGCGGCGGTGTGCATCATTTCGACGGCGCAGCAGGCCAGCCCGAAGGTCATCGGCCAGAGGGAGCCGCAGCGCGCCCAGTTGAACAGCTTGTCCGCCTGGGCGATCACGAAGCCCTTCTCGCGGATCTCGTCGCCGACCGCGCTCAGGATGGCGTCCTGGTCCGCGCCGGCAGCGACCGGCCGGCCGGGGTCCATTACTCCCATTCCAGGGCTCCCTTCTTCCATTCGTAGACGAAGCCGATGGTGAGCACGCCGAGGAACACCACCATCGACCAGAACCCGAACAGGCCGATGTCGCCGAGCGAAATCGCCCACGGGAACAGGAAGGCCACTTCCAGGTCGAAGATGATGAACAGGATGGCCACCAGGTAGAACCGCACATCGAACTGCCGACGCGAATCGTCGAAAGCCTCGAAACCGCATTCGTAGGCCGACAGCTTCTCTGAGTCCGGGCGTTGGGTGCCGACGACGAACGACGCGACGACCATCGCCAGCGCGAGGCCGACGGCGATCGCGAGGAAGATCAGGATCGGAAGGTATTCCGTCAGCAATCCGTTCATCGGCGCTCTCCCGGCGCTTGCAGGCTACAGGCTGCCGGAGATGGCTCGCCCCCCGGCGCACGCGGCCGCACTATAGTGCGGCGCACACCGGAAGAACAAGGCAAAGCCACAGTTGCTCCCGCGCGTAAAGTCGCATGCCCGGCAACCGGGCGGCACCGCCGCGGCGGCCCGCGAGCGGGCATTTCTATTTGATCTTCCTGGGAGAATGGCGGGAGTGACGGGACTCGAACCCGCGGCCTCTGGCGTGACAGGCCAGCGCTCTAACCGACTGAGCTACACCCCCTCCGGACGTTCCGGCGACCCGCCGGCTCCGTCGAGGCGCGTGATGTAGCCGCTCACCGGGGGGCTGTCAAGCACGCCATCTTCGCCGTCGGCATTTCGTTCGCTACACTCGCCGCGTGCTCGACCGGAAGACAGAATACCAGGAGGATCCGTGCCTTGGAGCAGATGACCGCCTCGGATTACGAGCGGCTGGTGAAGCTGATGGCGCTGCTCGGCAGCGACAGCGACGGCGAGGTGCTGAACGCCGTGTCCGCGGCGAGCCGCATCCTGAATACATATGGCCTGAGCTGGTCCGACCTGATCCTGCCCCGCAAACTGCTGCCGGTGCGGGCGAGCGCGGCCGAGGATCTGGCGATGGCCGAGGACGCCGGCGACGGGGCGCCGCCTCCCCTGGATCGGGCGACCCCGGCGGTGATGTACCGCCTGCTGATGGCCAGCGTGAACGTCTCGACCGATGCCAAGCGGGACATCCGGCGGCACGCCGACGCGATCCGCGAGGCCCGGGTGACGCCGGCAATCCGTGGCGAACTGCAGACGATGTACAATTATGCGGTGCTGAGGGGCCGCAAGATCTGACCCTCCTCCGCCACCCCCTCCTCCGCCAAGGCTACGGAGGGCTGAGGGCCTGCCCTGCGAAGCGCCTAGCGCGACGCAGGGTGGTGGGCGGTGACGGGCTCGAACCGCCGACCTAGCGGGTGTAAACCGCTCGCTCTACCAACTGAGCTAACCGCCCGACAGGGGTGTGACTTCCACACTCTCACTGCAAAACGCAAAACGCCGGCACCCGAAGGATGCCGGCGCCCGCCTATGCCTTTGGCAAGGATTCAGTTCACGGCGTCCTTGAGACCCTTGCCCGGCTTGAACTTCGGCTGCTTCGAGGCGGGGATGCTGATCTTGTCCCCCGTGCGCGGGTTCCGACCCTCGCTGGCGGCCCGCGCCGCTACCGAGAACGTTCCGAACCCGACGAGCCGAACCTCTCCATCCTTCTTGAGCTGCGCGGTGATCACGTCAAAAACCGCATCAACAGCCTTACCCGAATCTGCCTTGGAAAGACCGGTCGAATCGGCGACCTCGGCAACGAGCTCGTTCTTGTTCACGTTAGCCCCCCAATGTGGCGAGAGAGAATATCTGCGCGCGCCACTATGACGACGCAACGCCGAGGACTTTAGATCGTCAGTTTGTCGGCCGTCAACCGCCCAGACCACCAAATCGCAAGGTTTTCTGCGGCTTTTGGGCCATTCTCGATCCTGAAATCGGGTTTTGGCCATCAATTGCCACGGCCGCCCCATACGGTGGGGCGGCCGTTTGGTGGTATCGGCAGCTGGCCACCCTCAGTGCGTGATCACCCCCTCGACCACCTCGCCTTTCGAGGTCTTGGTGAGCGAATCGATCGCCTTGCCGTCCGCATCCAGCGAAGCCGGATCGATCGGGACCGGCTGATTCGTAAGCGCATGCGCGATCACCTCGTCGACGGTCGATACCGCGATGATCTTGAGCCCCTTCTTCACGTTGTCGGGGATCTCGGCCAGGTCCTTCTCATTGTCCTTGGGGATCAGGACAAGCTTCAGACCGCCGCGCAGGGCGGCCAGCAGCTTCTCCTTCAACCCGCCGATCGGCAGGACCCGGCCGCGCAGCGTGACCTCGCCGGTCATCGCGACGTCCCGGCGCACCGGGATGCCGGTCAGCACCGACACGATCGAGGTCACCATGGCGACGCCGGCCGACGGCCCATCCTTCGGGGTTGCCCCCTCCGGCACGTGCACGTGGATGTCGCGATGCTCGAACAGCTTCGGATTGATCCCGAAGGTGTAGCAGCGCGACTTCACGAAGGATTCGGCCGCCTGCACCGATTCGCGCATCACGTCGCCGAGCTTGCCGGTGGTGATGACCTTGCCCTTGCCCGGCACCGTCACCGATTCGATCGACAGCAGCTCGCCGCCGACCTCGGTCCAGGCCAGGCCGGTGGTCACCCCGACCATGTCGATCTCCTCCACCTCGCCGTAGCGGAAGCGCCGCACGCCGGCATAGGTGTCGAGATTGCGGCGGGTGACCGCGACCTTCTCCCGCCCCTTGCTGAGGATCTCCTTGACCGCCTTGCGGGTCAGGTTCGCCAGCTCGCGCTCGAGGTTCCGCACGCCGGCTTCGCGCGTGTAGTAGCGGATCATGTCGCGGAGCGCCTCCTCCGAGATCGACCACTCGCCCTTCTTCAGGCCGTGCTCCTTGATCTGCTTGGGGATCAGGTGACGCTGCGCGATCTCGACCTTCTCGTCCTCGGTATAGCCGGACAGCCGGATGATCTCCATGCGGTCGAGCAGCGGCTGCGGCATCCGCAGCGTGTTCGCCGTGGTGACGAACATCACGTCCGACAGATCATAGTCCACCTCCAGATAGTGGTCCTGGAAGGTGTTGTTCTGCTCCGGATCGAGCACCTCGAGCAGGGCCGAGGACGGGTCGCCGCGGTAGTCCTGGCCGAGCTTGTCGATCTCGTCGAGCAGGAACAGCGGGTTCGAGGTCTTCGCCTTCTTCATGCCCTGGATGACCTTGCCCGGCAGTGCGCCGATATAGGTCCGTCGATGGCCGCGGATCTCCGCCTCATCGCGCACGCCGCCGAGCGACATCCGCACGAAGTTCCGGCCGGTCGCCTTGGCGATCGACTTGCCGAGCGAGGTCTTGCCGACGCCCGGGGGGCCGACCAGGCACAGGATCGGACCCTTCAGCTTGCCGATGCGGGTCTGCACCGCCAGGTACTCGACGATCCGCTCCTTGACCTTGTCCAGGCCGTAGTGATCGGCGTTCAGCACCGCCTCGGCCTGGTTCAGGTCCTTCTTGACCTTCGAGCGCTTCTTCCAGGGGATCTGCAGCAGCCAGTCGAGGTAGTTGCGCACCACCGTCGCCTCGGCCGACATCGGGCTCATGTTGCGCAGCTTCTTCAGCTCCTGCTGCGCCTTGTCCCGGGCCTCCTTGGTGAGCTTGGTCTTGGCGATGAGGTCCTCGATCTCCTGGAGGTCGTCGCGGCCGTCGTCGCCCTCGCCGAGCTCCTTCTGGATCGCCTTCATCTGCTCGTTGAGATAGTACTCCCGCTGGGTCTTCTCCATCTGGCGCTTGACCCGGTTGCGGATGCGCTTCTCGACCTGCAGGACGCCGATCTCGCCCTCCATGAAGCCGTAGACCCGCTCCAGCCGCGCCACCACGCCGGCGGTCTCCAGCAGGTCCTGCTTGTCGGCGATCTTCAGCGCCAGATGCGAGGCGATGGTGTCGGCCAGCTTGGCCGGCTCCTCGATCTGGTTGACCGAGACCAGCACCTCCGGGGGGATCTTCTTGTTGAGCTTGATGTACTGCTCGAACTGCGTGATCACGGCGCGCGACAGCGCCTCGACCTCCTGGCGATCGCCGGCCTCCTCCTCGATCTCCTCGGCCTCGGCTTCGAAGAAGGTGTCGGTGGCGGTGTAGCGCTTGATGCGCGCGCGCCGACCGCCCTCGACCAGCACCTTCACGGTGCCGTCGGGCAGCTTGAGCAGTTGGAGCACGGTGCCGATCGTGCCGACGTCGAAGATCTCGTCGGCGGCGGGATCGTCATCCGCTGCATTCTTCTGGGTGACCAGCAGGATCTGCTTGTCATCCTTCATCACGTCTTCCAGGGCCCGAACCGACTTATCGCGCCCCACGAACAGCGGCACGATCATGTGCGGGAAGACAACGATGTCCCGCAGCGGCAGAACCGGGAAAACTTCGGAACCAAGGGTCACGTCTTTGGCCTCGACTAAGCGCCTCCCCCGCGATGAAAGGCGGTCTTGTGTCACGCAGGGCGGGGGATGGGACCCTGCGCACGACCCTTAGGTGGCGCCCGGCCCTATGCCAATCAAGGCCGAACGCTCAGGCGCCCGTGCTGACGTCGTCGCGACGCTCGGCGTGGACCATTATGGGCTTGGCCCCCTGATTCACGACGTCGCCGTTGATGATGATCTCGTCGACGTTCTCGAGCGATGGCAGATCGTACATCGGGTCGAGCAGGATGCTCTCCATGATCGAGCGCAGGCCGCGCGCGCCGGTCTTGCGGTCGATCGCCTTGCGGGCGATGGCGCGCAAGGCGTCCTCCCGGAACTCGAGGCGGACATCCTCCATCTCGAACAGCCTCTGGTACTGCTTGACCAGGGCGTTCTTCGGCTTGGTGAGGATGTCGACCAGCGCCTCCTCCTCCAGGTCCTCCAGCGTCGCCAACACCGGCAGGCGGCCGACGAATTCGGGGATCAGGCCGAACTTCAGCAGGTCCTCGGGCTCGACCTCGCGCAGGATCTCGCCAGTCCGGCGGTCGTCCGGCGCCCGCACGTCGGCGCCGAAGCCGATCGACGAGCCGCGCGAGCGGTTGGAGATGATCTTCTCCAGGCCGGAGAACGCGCCGCCGCAAATGAACAGGATGTTTGTGGTGTCGACCTGCAGGAACTCCTGCTGGGGATGCTTGCGCCCGCCCTGCGGCGGAACGCTGGCGACCGTCCCCTCCATGATCTTGAGCAGCGCCTGCTGCACGCCCTCGCCCGACACGTCGCGGGTGATCGACGGATTGTCGGACTTGCGGCTAATCTTGTCGACCTCGTCGATGTAGACGATGCCGCGCTGCGCACGCTCGACGTTGTAGTCGGCCGACTGCAGCAGCTTCAGGATGATGTTCTCGACGTCCTCGCCGACATAGCCGGCCTCGGTCAGCGTCGTCGCGTCTGCCATGGTGAAGGGCACGTCGATGATGCGGGCCAGCGTCTGCGCCAGCAGGGTCTTGCCGCAACCGGTCGGCCCGATCAGCAGGATGTTCGACTTTGCCAGCTCGACGTCGTTGTTCTTCTGGCCGTGCGCCAGGCGCTTGTAATGGTTGTGCACCGCCACAGACAGGATGCGCTTGGCCTTGTACTGGCCGATCACATAGTCGTCGAGGACCTGGCAGATGTCGCCCGGGGTGGGGACCCCGTCACGCGACTTCACCAGGGTGGTCTTGTGCTCTTCACGGATGATGTCCATGCAGAGTTCGACACACTCGTCGCAGATGAAGACCGTCGGGCCTGCGATGAGCTTGCGGACCTCGTGCTGGCTCTTCCCGCAGAACGAGCAGTAAAGGGTGTTCTTGGAATCGCCCCCGCTGCCGCTACCGGACTTGCTCATGGTTTCTCGGTCCTGGCCGTCTGATCCACCGGATTTATGTTAGCCGCCCGGTTTCCGGGGCGACAATGCGAAAAGACCATGGAACCCGGTAAAATTTCCTTAACCGGGAACAACGGGTCGCGGGCTCGGTTCCGCGGCGCCGGCCTCACGCGCCGGCCTTGTCGGTCTCGACCGGGGCCGGGCGCTTCTCGATCACCTCGTCGATCAGGCCGAAGGACTTCGCCTCCTCGCCCGTCATGAAATTGTCGCGGTCCATGCCCTTCTCGATCTGGTCCATCGAGCGGCCGGTGTGCTTCACGTAGATCTGGTTCAGCCGCTCGCGGGTCCGGATGATCTCGCGGGCGTGGATCTCGATGTCCGACGCCTGGCCTTGGAAGCCACCGGAGGGCTGATGGATCATCACCTTGGAGTTCGGCAGGCAGAACCGCTTGCCGGGCGCGCCGGCGGCGAGCAGCAGCGACCCCATCGAGGCGGCGTGGCCCATGCAGACCGTCGACACCTGCGGACGGATGTACTCCATCGTGTCGTACATCGCCATGCCGGAGGTCACGATGCCCCCCGGGGAGTTGATGTACATGGAAATGTCCTTGGTCGGGTTCTCCGCCTCCAGGAACAGCAGCTGCGCGCAGACGACGCTGGCGACCATGTCGTTGATCGGGCCCATCACGAAGATGATCCGCTCCTTGAGGAGACGGGAGTAGATGTCGTAGGCCCGCTCCCCGCGATTGGTCTGCTCGACCACCATCGGAACCAGGGAGTTCATGTAGATCTCGACCGGGTTGGACATCGATGCCGTACCTTCGTGATGGTGTCGCCAGCCGGAACCGGCTGCGTAGGAATCAGTCAGCGCAATATGGTGCGCTGCGGGCCGGTCCGCCAGCCCGCCTTGCCCGAGGATCGGGAGCATCACTCCGCCGCGCCCTCCTCCTTCTTCGCCTTGGCCTTCTTCGGCTTGGCGGGCTTGGCCTGCTCGCCCTCGACGGCCGCCGCGGACTCCTCGGCGTCCTCGTCGTCGGCGAACAGCTGCTCCGGCGTCACCTGCTTCTCGGTGACGGTCGCCATCTCCAGGATGAAGTCGACGACCTTGTCCTCGAACAGCGGCGCGCGCACCTGCGCCAGTGCCTGCGGGTTCTTCTGGTAATACTCGAAGACGAACCGCTCCTGACCGGGGAAGCGCGCCGCCTGGGTCCGCACCGCCGAGGTCACCTCGTCGTCGGTGACCTGGATGTTGTTCATCCGGCCGACCTCGGAAAGCAGCAGGCCCAGCCGCACGCGCCGCTCGGCGATCTGCCGGAACTCGGCCCGCTCGGCCTCGGAGATCTTTTCGTCCTCCGACGGGTGGCCGCGATGGTCGTGATGATCGGGACCTTCGTGCGCGCCGGCCGCCTGTGCCGGTTCGCCGTGCCCGTGGTCATGCGCATGATCATGATCGTGGTCATGCGCGTGATCGTGATCGTGATCATGCCCGTGATCGTGGCCGGCCTCGGCCTGCCCCTGCTCTGGGCGTCCGGAATGCGCGACCACCTGGTGCACGATGCCGCGGTACTCCTCCTCGACCATCCCCGGCGGGACGTCGAAGCTGTGGCGCTCGGCCAGGGCGTCGAGCAGCGAGCGCTTGGTCTTGGCGCGCGCCGCCTCGGCGAACTCGCCCTGCATCTGCTCGCGTACGGCGCTGCGCAGCGCCGCCAGGTCGTCGAGCCCGAAGCGCTGGGCGAAGGCATCGTCGATGGTCACCGGCTTCGGCGACCGCAGCTCCTTCACCGTGACCTCGAACACCGCCTCCTTGCCCGCGAGATGCGCGGCCTGGTAGTCGGCCGGGAACGACACCGTCACGTCGCGGCTCTCGCCGGCGGCGGCGCCGACCACCTGACCCTCGAAGCCCGGGATGAAACTGTTGGAGCCGAGTTCCAGATGATGATCCTGGGCAGCTCCGCCTTCGAACGGCGTTCCGTCGATCTTGCCGAGGAAGTCGATGACGACCACGTCGCCCTCGACCGCGCCGCGGGCCTCGGTGACGGGCTCGCTGTCCTTCTGCTGCGACGCCATGCGCTCCAGCGCCTCGTCGACGGCCTTGTCGTCGACGATGGCGACGGTCCGCTCGACGGTCAGCGAGCCGAAGTCGACCGGGCCGATTTCCGGCATCAGCTCGACGGCGACCTTGTACTCAAGGTCCTTGCCCTTGTCGTAGGCGGTGATCTCGACCTTCGGCTGCACCGCCGGCCGCAGACCGCGCTCGGTGAGCGCCATCTCGGTGTTGGTGTTGACAGCCTTCTCCAGCACCTCGCCGAGGATCGAATCGCCGAAACGCGCCTTGAGCAGCGTCGGCGGAACCTTGCCCGGGCGGAAGCCCGGCAGATTCATGCGTGGCGCCAGCTCGGCCAGCCGCCCATTCAGTTCCGCGTCGATCTCCGACGCCGGAACGACGATCGTGAACTCGCGCTTCAGTCCCTCGTTGAGGGTCTCGTTGACTTGCATGAAACACACCCGGTCGATCAAGGGCCTGCGGTCGCGAGCCGGTCGGCGCGGCTGGTGCGGGTGGAGGGACTTGAACCCCCATGGCTTTCGCCACTGGAACCTAAATCCAGCGTGTCTACCAGTTCCACCACACCCGCGCCGAGCGTTGCGCGCCCCACGTCAGGAGGCGCACTGCTATATGACCTCGTCTCCCGCGTCAACCAGAGCCGGGACCGGCCGCAGGGGAGATATCAGGCCTTTGCGAGGGATCGCATGGCCGATGACATGACGATGCGACCGCCGTCGGAATACGCCTCGTGGTTCCCGTCGATCTCGGTGAGCTTGTAGAGATAGTTGATCATCATGCCACAGGATTGGCGCAGGCCGTTCGGTGACGGATCGCCGAGCCAGTTGAGCCGCTCCATGCGGGCGCCGTTCGACAGGTGGAAATGCGCGACCGGGTCGCGCGCAGTGCCGTTGCCGCGCTTCTCGACAGCCAGGTAACGCGCGGCCATCCGCATCATCGGCGGCTTCAGGGCGTCGCACAGCGCCGCTTCGGTCCACCAGTTGTCGCGTGCCAGTGCCCGGGTCACCAGCTCGGCGTCGGTGCTGCCGTCGTCGTCCAGGCCGAGGGCGGCCAGCAGGCCGCGACGCTCCGGCGACGTCAGTGCCGGCCCGCTGCCGCTCGCCACGGCATCGGCGAACCACGAGCGGAACCCGGGGATCGGCGACAGCGTCGCATACGCCTTCAGGTTCGGGAACTCGTGCGACAGCACGTCGACCACGCGCTTGATCAGGAAGTTTCCGAAGCTGATGCCGGCCAGGCCGCGCTGGGCGTTGGAAATCGAGTAGAAGATCGCGGTGTTGGCGGTCCGCGGATCGGTCGACGGCGCGCTTTCGTCGAGCAGCGCCAGCACGCCGTCGGACATGCCGTCTACGAGCGCCACCTCGACGAAGATCAGCGGTTCGTGCGGCATGTTCGGGTGGAAGTAGGCGAAGCACCGCCGGTCGGAATCGAGGCGGTTCTTCAGGTCCTCCCAGGAGCGGATCTTGTGCACTGCCTCATAGGCGATCAGCTTCTCCAGAAGCGCCGCCGGTGCATCCCAGGTGATCTGCCGCAGCTCCAGCAGGCCGACGTCGAACCAGGCGGCCAGCAGGTCGCGCAGGTCGGCGTCGAGGTCCGCCAGCTCCACCGAATCCTTGGCCATCGGCAGCAGTTCGGCCCGCAAGTCGACCAGGAACTTGACACCCTCGGGCAAGGCGTTGAACCGGGTCAGCAGCCGGCGCCAGCGCGGCACCAGTGCGTCGCGAAGTCCGCGCTCGGCCCGCCGCCGGGCCTTCTCGCCGTCCGCCTTCTGCAGGGTCTCCACGGCCGCCGCGATCTGCTCGCGCTCGGGGCCGAACTCCTCGGCGAGCAGCGACAGGAAGCGGTGCCGCCCGGTGGCGTTCAGCGCGAGGTAGGAGCGCCCCAGCTCGGCGGCGCGGGCGCGGGCCGACACCTCGCCGCCCTTGGCCTCCAGGCAGTCCAGCATCTGCTGGCGCATTTTCTCGAGGTCGTCGCCCGGCAGGTCCGGGCGTGGCGCCCCCGACAGGTAATAGCGGGTGCTATCGGAAAGCTCGGTCCACGCGGTGCGCAGGTTCCGAAGCGTCCGGTCGAGTATGCTTTCGGCGGCAGCGGTATCGGTCATGCGCGAACTTTGCCGTGCCGCGCCCGCCCCGGCAATCGACGATTCGATGACAATCGCGGCCGGACCGGGACCGTTCGGTGACCGGGCGGTCAGCCCAACTGCCCCTTGGTCGCGTGAAACACCAGCTTCGGCCATGTATCGGCGGTGTGCTTGAGGTGCCAGGCGTTGCGCGCAAGGAACACCGCGTCGCCGTCGTGGTCCTCGGCGAGATCCCCCTGGTGGGCGTCGGTGAAGCGCTTCAGCTCGGCCGGATCCTCCGCGGTCACCCAGCGGGCGGTGTGCAGTCCGGCGGTCTCGAAGGTCACCGGCACGTCATACTCGGTGCGGATGCGGTCGGCGAGCACCTCGAACTGCAGCGCGCCGACCACGCCGACGATCCATTGGCTGCCGAGACGGGTCTTGAAGGCCTTGGCGGCCCCTTCCTCAGCCAATTGCTCAACAGCGCGCGACAAGTGTTTCATTTTCATGGGATCCGAGGGCCGGACCCGCTGCAGCAGCTCAGGCGCGAAGCTCGGGATCCCAGTGACGTGCAGGTCCTCGCCCTCGGTCAGGGTGTCGCCGATCCGCAGATTGCCGTGGTTGGGGATGCCGATGATGTCGCCCGGCCAGGCGTCCTCCGCCACCTCGCGGTCGCGGGCGAGGAACAGCACCGGGTTGTGCATGGTCATGACCTTGCCGCTGCGCACGTGCTTCAGCTTCATGCCGCGCTTGAAGTGGCCCGAGCTGAGCCGCACGAAGGCGATGCGGTCGCGGTGCTTGGGATCCATGTTCGCCTGGATCTTGAACACGAAGGCCGACACCTTCTCCTCGCCCGGCTGGATCGACCGCTCGACCGCCGGCTGCGGCCGCGGCGACGGCGCATACTCCGCGACGCCCTCCAGCAGCTCGCGCACCCCGAAATTGTTCAGGGCGCTGCCGAAGAACACCGGCGTCATGGTGCCGTGGCGGAACGCCTCCAGGTCGAACTCGGGACACAGGCCGCGCACCATCTCGACCTGCTCGCGAAACTCGCGAAGCAGTTCCGCCGGCAGCAGCTCGTCGAGCTTCGGGTCGTCCAGCCCGCGGCACTGGATGCCCTCGGCCGGCCGGTCGTGGTTGCCGCGCTCGATCAGGATCAGTTGGTCGCGCAGCAGGTCGTAGCAGCCCTTGAAGCGCTGCCCCATGCCGATCGGCCAGCTCGCCGGCGACACGTCGAGCGCCAGGGTCTGCTCGATCTCGTCGAGCAGCTCGAACGGGTCGCGGCTCTCGCGGTCGAGCTTGTTGATGAAGGTCACGATCGGCACGTCGCGCAGCCGGCAGACTTCGAACAGCTTGCGGGTCTGCTCCTCGATGCCCTTGGCGGCGTCGATCACCATGACCGCCGAGTCGACGGCGGTGAGGGTCCGGTAGGTGTCCTCCGAGAAGTCCTCGTGGCCGGGCGTGTCCAGCAGGTTGAAGGTGCGGCCAGCGAACTCGTAGGTCATCACCGACGACGCCACCGAGATGCCGCGCTCCTGCTCGACCTTCATCCAGTCCGAGCGGGCACGCCGGGCGGCACCGCGCGCCTTGACGGCGCCGGCGAGCTGGATGGCTCCGCCGAACAGCAGCAGCTTCTCGGTCAGCGTGGTCTTGCCGGCGTCGGGGTGCGAGATGATCGCGAAGGTCCGCCGCCGGGCCACCTCCTCGGCGAGCGAGCTCATGGCGTTTCCTTGATCTCTGTCGGCAAAGGCACGGCTAGATAACGACGCCGCTCCGCGACATCAAGGCCGGGGTGCGACGCGGGCGGCGATTGTGCACCGCAAGGTGAGCCGATACGCTGTTCCGGGATCAGCAGGACGGCAGCGGCGGAGCGGGAAATGGCGAATGGCCTGTTGCGACTTTTGGGGCTGGCCGCATCGGCGGTGCTTGCGGCGGTGCCCGCCGCGGCCGCCGACAAGGTGACCTTCGGCACCAACTGGAAGGCGCAGGCCGAGCATGGCGGCTACTACCAGGCCGCGGTCGACGGGACCTACGCGAAATACGGCCTCGACGTGACGATCCGCCAAGGTGGGCCGAACGTGAACCACCCGCAGCTGCTCGCCGCCGGCAAGCTCGACTTCAACATGGGCGGCAACATGTTCGCCGCCTTCAACTACCTGACCAACAAGGTGCCGATGGTCACGGTGGCGGCGGCGTTCCAGAAGGATCCGCAGGTCCTGATGGTGCATCCCGGTTCGCCCTACCAGTCGCTGGCCGACCTGAAGGGTGCCACCCTGCTGATCGGCCAGGGCGGGCGGGTGTCGTTCTGGCAGTGGCTGAAACGCGCCTACGGCTTCTCCGACGACCAGATCAAACCCTACACCTTCAACCCGGCCCCGTTCATCGCCAACAAGGACTGGGCCCAGCAGGGCTACGTCACCTCCGAGCCGTTCGCCGTCGAGCGCGAGGGCGGATTCAGCCCGCGCGTCTTCCTGCTCGCCGACAACGGCTACGCCAGCTACTCGACCACGGTCGAGACATCGTGGAAGCTGGTCAACGAGAACCCGGACCTGGTGCAACGCTTCGTCGACGCCACCGCGATCGGCTGGGTGAACTACCTCTACGGCAATCCAGCTGCTGCCAACGCCATGATCCGCAAGGACAACCCGGATATCAGCGACGACCAGATCGCGTATTCGATCGCCAAGATGAAGCAGTATGGCATCGTCGACTCCGGCGACACCCTGGCCAAGGGCGTCAACGCCATGAGCGACGAGCGGTGGCAGTCGTTCTACCGCTTCGCGGTCGAGGCCGGCCTGTACGCCGCCGACCTGCCGCTCGAGCGCGGCTATACCCTGCGCTTCGTCAACAAAGGCGTCGGCCTGGACCGCAAGCGGGAGCTCGGCGGCAAGTGACGGCCGGGACGCCGCAGGCGGCGCCGGTGATCCGCCTCGCCGGCGTCCGCAAGGCGTTTGCGAACGGCGTGGTGGCGCTCGACGGTCTCGACCTCGAGGTGGGCGACGGCGAGTTCCTCAGCCTGCTCGGACCGTCGGGCTGCGGCAAGAGCACGGTGCTGCGGCTGATCGCCGGGCTGATGCCGGCCGATGCCGGCCGGCTGCGGGTCGCGCCGGGTCGGGGCGGATCATCGCAAGACCCGGCGCAGCGCGATATCGCGTATGTGTTCCAGGAGCCGACGCTGATGCCGTGGGCGTCCGCCTTCGACAATGTCTGGCTGCCGCTGCGGCTCGCCGGCATCCCGCGGCAGGCGGCGCGCGAGCGGGTCGGCGCGGCCCTGGCCGGGGTCGGGCTCGACGGCTTCGAGAACGCCTACCCACGCGAGCTGTCGGGCGGCATGAAGATGCGCGTATCGATCGCCCGCGCGCTGGTGACCCGGCCGCGGCTGCTGCTGATGGACGAGCCGTTCGCCGCACTCGACGAGATCACCCGCTTCAAGCTCAACGACGACCTGCTGCGCCTGAAGACCGAGCAGGGCTGGACGGTCGTGTTCGTCACCCACAGCGTGTTCGAGAGCGTCTACCTCGCGTCGCGCATCGCGGTCATGACGTCGCGGCCGGGGCGCATCGCCGGTGAGATCGCCGTCGATGTCCCCTACCCGCGCGGCGAGGCCTTCCGCACCGATCCGCGCTATGCCGAGAGCTGCCGGACGACCAGTGCCGTCCTGCACCGCGCCATGGGCGAGGCGGCGTGAGCCGCGCCGACCTTATGGCCGAAGCCGTCGACGCCGGGCGCCGGGTCGAAGCGATGCGCGAGGCGCGGCGGCGCGAGCGGCTGGCGCGCGTCCTGGCACCGCTGCTGGTCGGACTGATCGCGATCACCGCCTGGGACCTGGTAGTCCGGCTCAACGAGATCCCGCCTTATATCCTGCCCGGGCCGGCCCTGGTGCTGAACAGCCTGGTGAACGACTGGGGGACACTGTGGCCATCGCTGCTGGTGACCCTGGAGATCACAGCCATGGCCCTGGTGGTCGCCACCTCCGGCGGCCTGCTGCTGGCGGTGCTGTTCGCGCAGTCGAAATGGGTCGAGCTGAGCTTCTTCCCCTATGCCGTCGTCCTGCAGGTGACGCCGGTGATCGCGATCGCCCCGCTGATCCTGATCTATGTCGACAACGTCCACCTGGCGCTGCTGATCTGCGCCTGGATCGTGGCGTTCTTCCCGATCCTCTCGAACACCACCCTCGGCCTGAACTCCGCCGACCACAACCTGCTGGCGCTGTTCCGGCTGTACGGCGCCAGCCGCTGGCAGACCCTGCGCCATCTGCGGCTGCCGTCGGCGATGCCTTACTTTCTCGCCGGGCTGCGGATCGCCGGCGGGCTGGCGCTGATCGGCGCCATCGTGGCGGAATTCGCCGCCGGCTCGGCCGGCACCTCGTCCGGCCTCGCCTACCGCATCCTGGAATCCGGCTACCGCCTGGAGATTCCACGGATGTTCGCCTCGCTGCTGCTGATCTCGCTGACCGGCATCCTGATCTTCCTGGCACTCACCCTGCTGCAGCATCTGATCTTGCGCCGCTGGCACGAGAGCGCCGCGCACCGAGAGGAATGATGATCCCGACCACCGGACCCTGGGCCCTCGCCCGCGCCGCGGTTCCGACCGTGCTGCTCGGCCAGCCGGCCCACCTCGCGTGCGCAGCCGACGGCCTGACGCATTGCGACCTCGTGGTCGACGCCGGCCGCGTCGCCGCGATCCTCGCACCCGGCACCTTCGCCGGCGACGTCCCCGTCGTGGACCGCGCCGGCCGGCAGGTCTGGCCCGGCCTTGTCGACCTGCACGTGCATCTCGACAAGGGTCACATCCTGCCGCGCTGCCCGAACCCGACGGCGAGCTTCGACGGCGCCCTCGCCGCGGTGCCGCCGGACCGCGCCACCTGGACCACCGACGACATCCGCCGTCGCATGGACTTCGCGCTGCGCTGCGCCTGGGCCCACGGCACCGTGGCGCTGCGCAGCCATCTCGACACCGTCCAGGACGACCCGGAGCGGTCCTGGCGGGCTCTGGCACCGGTGCGCGACGCCTGGGCCGGTCGCATCACCATCCAGCCGGCCGCCCTGCTGCCGATCGGGCACTACGCCGACGCCGGCTACGCCCGCCGGATCGCCGACATGGTCGCGGCACATGACGGCGTGCTCGGGGCCGTGGCCTATCCCGACCCAGACGCCGGCGCCCTGCTCGACCGGATGCTGACGCTGGCGGCGGAACGCGGGCTGGCGGTCGACCTGCATGTCGACGAGACCCTCGATCCGTCCGTGAGCGAGGTCGACCGGGTGCTCGATGCGGTCGAGCGCGCCGGCTTCGCCGGTCCGGTGACCCTCGGGCATCTGTGCAGCCTTTCCACCCGGCCGGAGGACGAGGCCGCCCGCAGCATGGCGCGGATGGCCGATCTCGGCGTGGCCGCGGTGTCGCTGCCGCTCTGCAATCAGTTCCTGCAGGACCGCGTGCCCGGCCGCACGCCGCGACTGCGCGGCCTGGCGCCGCTGCTGGAGATGGCCGATCACGGCGTGGCGGTGGCGGTGGCGAGCGACAACACCCGCGACCCGTTTCACGCCTATGGCGACCTCGACCTGGTCGAGGTGTTCCGGGCCGCGGTCAGGCTCGGCCACCTTGACCTTCCCGTCGCACCCTGGCCGGCGGCGGTGGCCGGCATCCCGGCGACGGCGATGGGCGTCGCCGCCGGCCGCATCGCGGTCGGCGCGCCGGCCGACCTGATCCTGTTCAGCGCCCGGCGCTTCGACGAGCTGATCGCCCGGCCGCAGGCCGACCGCATCGTCATCCGCGGCGGCCGCCGGATCGACGCAACGCCGCCGGACTTCGCCGAACTCGACTGATCAGCCCGCCCCGCTCACATCCCGCCGGCTCACATCCCGCCGGCGCGCTCGCGCAGCACGAATTTCTGGATCTTTCCGGTCGAGGTCTTCGGCAGCTCGCCGAACACCACGGTCCGCGGCACCTTGTAGCGGGCCATGTTGTCGCGGCACCAGGCGATCACCTCCTCGGCGGTGAGTTCGGCGCCCGGCTTGACGGTGACGAAGGCGCAGGGGCTTTCGCCCCAGCGCTCGTCGGGGCGCGCCACCACCGCCGCCTCCATGATCGCCGGGTGCCGGAACAGCACGTCCTCGACCTCCAGCGACGAGATGTTCTCGCCACCGGAGATGATGATGTCCTTGGAGCGGTCCTTCACCTCGCAATAGCCGTCGGGATGCAGCACCGCCAGGTCGCCGCTGTGGAACCAGCCGCCGGCCAGCGCCTCGCCGGTCGCCTTCGGATTCTTCAGATAGCCCTTCATCACGGTGTTGCCGCGCAGCCAGAGCTCGCCGATGGTCTCGCCGTCGGCCGGCACGTCCCGGCCGGTCTCGGCGTCGACCACGCGCATGCCCTCGATGGTCGGGTACCACACCCCCTGGCGCGCCATCTTTCGGGCCTTGGCGTCGGGCTCCAGCGCGTCCCACTCCGGCGGCCAGGCGCAGATCGTCGACGGGCCATAGGTCTCGGTCAGGCCGTACAGGTGGGTGACCTTGAAGCCCATGCGCTCCATGCCGGCGATCACGGCACTCGGCGGCGCCGCACCGCCGGTGGCGATCGACACGGTGTGGTCGAAACGGCGCTTCACCGCCTCGGGCGCGTGGATCAGCATGGTCAGCACGATCGGCGCGCCGCACATATGGGTGACCCGGTGCTCGGCGATCGCTGGGAAGATCAGCGCCGGGTCGACCCGGCGCAGGCAAACATGGGTGCCGCATACCGCCGTCACCGCCCAGGTGAAGGTCCAGCCGTTGCAGTGGAACATCGGCAGGGTCCACAGATACCGGGTCGCGCGATCGAGGCCGAAGGCGATGGCGTTGCCCGTCGCATTCAGGAAGCCGCCGCGGTGGTGGTAGACAACGCCTTTGGGATTGCCGGTGGTGCCGCTGGTATAATTGAGCGCCAGCGCCCGCCATTCGTCGTCGGGGCGGGTCCAGGCGTAGGCCGGGTCGCCGGTTGCAAGCAGTTGCTCGTACTCCATCTCGCCGAGCGGCTCCC